>ENA-OSEY01000235-OSEY01000235.1-marine-metagenome-genome-assembly--contig:-NODE-235-length-40808-cov-3.846431_pt1 | contig 40808 bp, 35 predicted proteins | sample MGYA00248465_ERZ534230 | MGnify/ENA primary metagenome ERZ534230 (study PRJEB26409, sample SAMN06344110) | marine metagenome | isolation source: Sea water from surface | place: Atlantic Ocean:Southern... | reverse complement strand
TGATGATAATCAATCTCAATGGTCAACAATGGATTGATGATTCGTGTAATAAAAAAGCATCAAAAATTGTTAACAAAGCAATTGATCACTTATCTAATATTGAATATACAATGGCTTATGCAATGGCCAATGCCGCTCTGTTAATTGATGATGATTGTCAATGTGCTCATCTTGTAAAGGCTGGTGCAACTTCCCCTAATGCAGATTGGGGTTCTAGAGAAGCAAAACTTTCAGCTATTGATGAATCTAAGCTAGGAAATGTTGAAAAAGTGTGGTTTTCAATGTTAAAAGCAACACTAAGTTCAGATTCAGAAACATATCAAAAATCTCTTGCAGATGGTCTTAAATCAAATCCAAATAGCCCTTTACTGAATTGGCTTTCAAGAGATGGTTCTAGCTTTGAGGATAACAAAAAGTTTGCGGAGATGTTCCCTAAATTGGCTTCAGGCTCTTACAATATGATGGCATATCAGTATGCGAGGGGAAATTATGGTGGTGAATCTGACCTGGATATGGCTTATGAAATGATTGATAAAAGTATGGCATTACATGATGGTCCGAATATTTTAGACAGTAAAGCCGAAATAGCTGCTGAAAATGGAGATTATGAAACAGCTTTGAGCTCACAATTAAAAGCTCATGACTATTCCTCTATAGGTTCTCAATACTGGCAAAATGCAGTTAAATATTGGCACAAACTAAATAAAGAAACAGTTACGGAGAACTTAAAAAAAGCTCAGGTCAATATGCAAAATGCTATTCTTGAAAAAAATGAAGAGGAATTTAAAAAATACGTTTCAGATGATGAAAGCTTAGTAGTAGGAGATTCCAATTTAGGTGAATTTTACAACTATACATTAGAGAATCTAAACCAAGAGGCGCTAATTGATTGGGATAGTTTCGATATCAGAGATATTGATGTTCATTTTTCATCAGATATGACAATGGCCTATCTGACTTTTTATGCTGATGGAGCATATACTTTTAAGGAATCAGGCGAATCTGTTGATTATAATACAAGAGCATCTGCTGTTTGGATTAGAACAGCTGATGGATGGAAATCAATTCATGCAAATTGGGCGCCAACGGCTGATGGAACTGGAATTCCACAACAATAGACAATTATTCATGCTAAAAAACTCAGCCTAAGTGCTGAGTTTTTTTTTACTTTTCATTTTGATCAAAAAAAATAGTCCAGGAATTGAGGAAATGAGTGCTGAAAATGTAAAAATTAATCCAACACTTGTAGCAATATCTGGACCAACAGCCGTGTTTGAGGCAAGTGTGAAAAATACATATTCTCTAATTCCAATTCCACCAAAAGAAAAAATTGATAAGACAGATGAAATCAAGAAAATGTATAAAAAAGTAAAGTAATTTTCTGTAACACCAAGAGAAAATAATATCAAAATAATTGATCCAAACTGAAAAATTTGTATTATATGTGAAATAAAAAAAGCTTTTGTATAAACGATTTCATTATTAAAAATTTTTTGTACTAAAACTTTACCAACAAAAAATAATAAAGCATATAGAGGAGCTAAAACAAAATTGAATTCTGATATAAATTCAAGATCCAAAATAAAACCACTAAAAACTATAATTAAACATAAAATAACACCAAAACCTATCAATCTATCTAAGATTAATAGTTTGTAGATCTTTTTTAAACTCCATTGAAATTTTTTATTCATTAATACTCCCTTGTATGCATCACCTCCAACACCACCTGGTATAAAAAAATTATAAAATATTCCAACCATATATAGTTTGATGTTTTCCTTTGAAGAAATGATGAGATTATTCTCTTTCAAAATGAACCATAATCTTTCTGATGAAATTATCTGTGATAAAAAATAGACGATAGATGCAAATAGAATAAATAATAAATCAGCACTTTTAATCACTTCAAGAATTTTATTTAAACCGATTTTGCTCAGGGTGTAGTATATAAAAAATACAGTTACTATGATTTGAAAAATTCCTAATAACTTATTTTTCATTGAAAAATTAATTGGAGTTTAAATATTTTTTTGGTGTTGTACCGAATTTCTTTTTGAATGCATTTATGAAGTGGCTGGCTGTGCTGTAACCCAGGTGAAGTGCAACTTCATTTACATTGTAGTTTTTTGAAGATAGCATGTTTGAAGCAACATTCATTTTATGTTCAAATAAAAATCCAAATACTGTATTTCCATAAACCTGTTTAAATCCCTCCTTAAGATTTTTCAAAGAAATATCAACCTCTTTTGCTAATTCTTTTAGTGTGGGTGGCTCAGCCATTTTTAAAATTATGATTTCTTTAGCCTGCTTGATTTTTTTTACATTTTTATCATCCGCTAAAAATGGACATTGATCTATGTCCATTTCTTTTGAAATATTAAAATACAAGCTGAGTAACTCAAAAATTTTTCCTTTGTGATAAAGTTTTCTTACATTTTTACTGATATTCTCAGTCATCATTTGTGTAAGGATCGCAGTTATTTTAGGGCTCAATGAATTCTCTTTGTAATATTTCTTATTTATGTGCTCATCACTTAAAAATGGTATAGTTTCGGCATCCTCTGAAAATAACCCGTGAAGTTTTTCAATTTTAACTAGAACACTAACCAATTTGGTATTAATATCTAGAATTGCATTTACTGGAAGATTCATTATTGGGTTATAGAGTAAAATTGAATTGCCTTTTCCTACAGGAAAACTATATGCCCCATTATTGTATTGAAAACTCACATGTCCGCCAATACAAAAGTGAAATTGTATGTAATTGTTTTCAGTTTCATAAAAAACCTTTTGTTTGATTTTATCCAAATTATGGAAATTGTAATAGATTAAATCAGTATCTATTACCAGTTTGTTTTCGGAACTTATTTTGATATTTTTCAATTTTTTATTGAGTATGAAAACCTAATTTGTTGAGTATGCTAAAGTATGCTAATAAAATCAAATAGTGTGCCTATTTTGCTATTTTCTGTCTAGAGCCTCCAATCTTTTAAGTAGTGGAGGATGAGAGTAATGAACAAATACATAAAGTGGGTGTGGGTATAAGTTTGTTAATGAGTCAGATGAAAGTTTTTTCAAAGCATTTTTTAAACTTTCACCATTATAAGTTTCCTTTGCATATTTGTCAGCTTCATACTCATTTTTTCTACTAAAAATATTCATTCCAATTCCAATAATTATGCTTAATGGACTAAATAAAAAACTGAAAGCAATGAGACTTAAATGAAACGAACTTTCAAGACCACCAAGTGCAAATGATAAGTTTGGTTCATTTAGGCATAATTGAAGTATGTAACAAATTATTCCAACCTGTGAAATGGACAAAAGCAATCCTTGTTTTATATGATTTTTTTTGTAGTGACCTACTTCGTGGGCAAGAACTGCAACAAGCTCGTCTTCTTCGTGTTTATCAATCAGTGTGTCGAAAAGTGCTATTGTTTTCTTTGGGCCTAAGCCAGAAAAAAATGCATTTGCTTTCGAGGATCTTTTTGAGCCATCGATTACGAATATTTTATCAAGAGAATATCCAATTTTTTTTGAATATTTCTCTATTTTGTTTTTCAAAGACCCTTCCTCAAGTGGACTTAATTTGTTAAAAATTGGGACAATTAGGGTCGTGTAGAACATATTTGTAAAAATGATAATAACTGACAAAAACACCCAGAGCCATAACCAAAAATTAGCCTCAAAAAAATTGTACAGTTGTATACTTATATAAAGAATAAAACCACCAATTAATAGTGAAATTATTAAGCCCTTTATCTTGTCTTTTATAAAAGTGGACAATGTAGATTTGTTGAAACCATACTTTTCCTCAATGATAAAAATTGAGTAATAACTGATTGGAAGACCAATGATTGTACTTATCAAAAAGAAAAAAAGAAAAAAACCAGCTGATTGGAGAAATGGATTGTCAAAATAATAAAGTGAGTAATCGCTTACCTTTCCATAAACTCCAGAAAAAATAAAAATAATTGTTAGTGTGGTTGAAATTAGGGATGAAATTAAAGAAACTCTGTCCCTGTCAAGTTTATAACTCTTGGCTCTTTTGTAATCACTTTCTTTATAAAAATCTTTTAATGAGTCAGGAACGGAATCTTTCCAATTCTTTGAATTTATATATTCGAGAATACTTGAAAAAATAAAACCAAATAGTATAAAAAAAATAAAAATGTAAATTAGGTATTCAGACATAATGTAAATTTAATTATAATTGAGAAATATTTAATTTTCTAATTGGTATTAAAAGAGTTATGAAAAATATACTATTCTTAATTTTTCTTTTTTTAATGAGTTGTGGAACTTCAATAAAACAAATCGAGGTTAAGGAAATATCTGATGTACAATTCATGGGAATTGAGGATAATCAAATAATTTTAAAATCAGAGCTAAATTTATACAATCCCAACAATAAAAATTTAAGGGCAAGTCAGGTTTATTCTAAAATTTATTTTAATGCAAAATTTTTTGGTGAATTTGAAAATTTAGATAAAATTATTCTAAAGAAGAACAACTTCACAAAAATAGATTGTTTGATTAAAATTAACACTGATGCACTCAGTTTATCAATGATATATATGAGTCAATTTGATTTGAATTTCGATGGTTTTGTCAAGATTAATTTTCCTAATAAAAAATTCAAATTTAATTTGGACTATGAATTAGATTCAAAATTGTTAACAGAAAAGTTTTTAAATAATTTATAAAAGTTTGAAAGTTCTTTAGAAAACAATGTAATTTTAAGTTTAATGTCGATAAAAATTTTACTTTATTTAATTTGTCTAAATATCATAGCTTTTTTTAGCGCTAAAACTGGTAATGAAGCATCCTCAGAACGTCCAAATTTTATCATTTACCTTTCAGATGACCAAGATTTTTTAGATTACAATATTTTTGGTAATGAAAATGTCGAATCGGCCAACGTCAATAAATTGGCATCTGAAGGAATAAGGTTTACAAATTTCCATACTGCCTCTGCAATCTGCACACCGAGCAGATCGCAATTGTATACAGGTTTGTATCCCCTCAAAAATGGTAGCTATACAAATCATACCCATGTAAAAAAAGATACAAAAACAATTGTTCAACATTTATCAGCGATTGGTTATGAAGTTGTTTTAGCTGGAAAAAGTCACGTTGGGCCCTACAACACATTTGCCTGGGACTATTACATTCAAAACAAGCAAAATAAGCAGTTAGATCTTGAATCTATCGATAGCTATTTAAAAAATGCGGAAAAACCATTTTGTCTTGTGCTAGCAAGTGATTTTCCTCACGGACCATATCCTAATGAAACTGATTATACATTAGATGATATTAAAATCCATCCCTATAATAATAGAGCAACACCAGAAAAACCTGGGTACTATCAAAATATAAAATATGATGATATTCAGCTAGGGGAAATCCTAAATATGATTGATCGTAATGATTTAAAAAACAATACCATGTTTATTTATGCTTCAGATCATGGAATTTCAGGAAAGTTTACATTATATCAAAAGGGACTTAAAATTCCTGTTGTAGTTAGATGGCCAGGAAAAATTAAAAAAAATATTGAGTCAAACAGACTACTAGCCATGGTTGATATATTACCAACAATCGTAGATATTGCTGGAGGTGATCTGAATGAGTTTGACGGAAAAAGTTTTAGTGATCTATTAGTTGGAAATGACAAAAAAGTGAATGATTTTGTTTATGGTGTTTCTACAAGACAAAACGTTAGAAATGGATTTATTTTTCCCTCCAGAATGATTAGTAATGGAAAGTACAAAATGATTAAAAATTTCAATTCTATCGAAGTTTATAAAGAAAACTTGAACAAAGGAAGAGTATTAAATAAATTCATTGAAATTGGAGCTCAAAAAATGCCAAATGTTCCTTACGTGGAGTTGTATGATTTAGAATTAGATCCTTATGAGAAAAATAATATTTCAAAAAAACCTGGCTCAAAACATATTATTAGTGAATTGAGTAAAAGTCTCGATGAGTGGATGGTCTCTCAAGATGATATTGTATCATTAGGAAATATCCCTCTCATAAAGCCTACTCAACATCCACTTGATGAACCTTCGAAGTGGATGAATGTTCAAAAAAATTTAATTGGTAAAATAAAAGACTCCGATTACATAAAAACCCATTATTAAAATGAAATATTTATTCTATTTAATATTCCCTCTATTAATTTTTGCTCAAGATCCAAGTTTTCATGAACCATGGAAATTAGAAGGGGCTGGTGAGAGAATTGAAAAATACAGAAAAACCAACACGATTTTAAATTTTAATTTCCCTACTGACATCAAAAAAAAGAATGGAAAATTAAAAATTAAATTAATTAATCATGACTTTAAATTTGGAGTTGGTTTTACTCAGTTGAGGAAGATGAGAGGCAATATGTTCGATTTATATCTGGAAAGATTTAAAGAGGCTTTTAATTATGCAACCGTCGGCATGTATTGGGGACTTACAGACGAACGAAGTAGTAGAAAACAGATTGATAAATATTATGATGACATAATTAAATGGTCAATAAAAAATAATGTTCGATTAAAAGGTCATCCATTGATGTGGCATGAAGGTATGCCTGATTGGGTAAGATATTCTAAAGATTTGGATGAGCTTGAGGTCGCTATGAAAACACACATGAGGAGATTAATTGAAACTTATCCAGAAATTAATGACTGGGACGTTTACAATGAACCAGTTGGACCATTTAAACCTCACATTCCATACAGTGCTATTCAAGATTGGATCAATTACAAAGGTGGAATATATCCAGCAATGGTAGAAATCTATCAGTTTGTTAACAGCGTTAATCCGGATAAGAATTATTCAAATAATCACTATCACGCAAAAGACCCCGAATATTTGAAAATAAATGAATATTACGTACAGAAAAATTTAAATTTCAGTTCAATTGGGATGCAAGCTCACATGCAGTCGAATGATAATGTCATGACTGAAAGTCAAGTTTGGGATCAGATAGAGGATTATGCTGTTTTGGGAAAAAACATTCAGTTTACAGAAATCACTGTGACAAGTTCGAAAAGATTTAATAATTGGAAAGATCACCAAGAGTTTTTAGCTAAGAGAGATGAATCACTACGAAATGGGAAAGAAATGGACTTACCAAGCCTTCCTGAATATGAAGATTTCCAAGCATCTTATTTAAAAGACTTTTACACACTTGTTTTCAGTCATCCGAGTGTTAGTTCCATTACTTTTTGGAACCTAACTGACAAAAATGCCTGGAGAGGACATGCCGGGGGATTGCTTTACAAAGACTTATCTCCAAAAAAATCATTTTTGACTTTGAAAAAGTTAATAAAAGAAACTTGGACAACTGAAATAAGTGAAAAAATAAACATTAGCGATTCCTTTGAATTCAGGGGATTCTATGGAGATTATGAGGGTGAAATGCTAGTAGATAAAAAAATCTATAAATTCAGTTTCTCTGTTGACAAAGAAACAGATGGGCCAATTGATTTGGTTTTAAAATAATTTTGGAGTTTTTTTTATGTAATCCTGATATTCTTTTAAATGCCCCCATTTTTCTTGACCACTTTTCTCCAACATACTCACCCCACTTATATAAACAATTAACCAATAGGTAAAAATTGGTGATATCAGAGTGATGTATTGTAATCCCTCTAGATTTGAAAATGACATTACAGAAATACCTAACCAAAGAATAATTTCTCCTAAATAGTTTGGATGCCTTGATTTTGACCATAATCCCGACGTTATGAATTTATTCTTGTTTTCACTGATTGATCTAAATTTCGTTTTCTGATAATCTGCTATAATCTCTATAGAAAATCCAAAAATAAATAGAACAAGACCCGTAAAAAAAGCGATATTTAGTTCAATAATATTTTCCGATGCGACAGCTGTCATAGCACATGCTGAGCATATTGTTACCCACATTCCTGATGTTGTCCATGCAACCAAAAATTTTGACCATGACTTTTTATATTCTCTAAATCTTTTGTCCTCACCGTCTTTTTTTATTCTTAAAAATAAAAATGTACCTAATCTACCAGACCATATTATTATTGCTAAGGAAATAACAATTTCTCCTATTCCTGACCCAAAGCTTTGTGTTTTTGAGTAAAGTATGTAAGAAATCACAGAAATGTAAGCTAGACTACCTGTTAGATCATAAAATTTTTCGGTTTTAAAAATATTTGCAGGAATGTACAATGCCCAGTGGATAATAAAAACCAAAATGATACCATTGATTACAATTTTATTTTGAGTAGCAAATCCTAAACCCATGCATAATAAAAAAACAATTATAATATTTGATAAATTCTTGATGTGATGTTTCATAGCTAAAATCTTTGAAAGAAGTTCCAAATCTCATTGATTAAAAAAGGATTTAAAACATTGTGTTCCCCATTTTCAATCCTTAAATACCTAATCTCTTTTCCATCATCACAGTTTTTAAATTCATAGAGAGTGTCTTCTCCAATCATTCTAATTTGAGGTTCAAAACAATTAAATTTATTTGCCCACACTTTTGCACTTTGCAGAGCATCTAAAAAAATATGCGTTCCTGGTCCAGGTCCGCCGTTGATTGGGATTATTGGATCTAAAGCTCCATTAACTTGGAAAACTGATAGGGGTTGAGTTGTTGACTTTAATGGCATACTTTCCATTAATTGACTTACAATGGGTGCAATCGCTTTAAAATGATTTGTTTCTACACCCAACTTGTTGGCCATTCCAGAGCCATTTGAATTTCCAATGACATATACCTTATTCATATTAAGATTTTGATATTTTTTTAATTCCTCAATGATTAAATTAATAAACTGAACATCATCAGCTCTCGAGGCTTCCGAGCCTAAATTCCAAGATCTTTGAATTCCTTGAGGATATATACCAACAAATTCTCCATCGTCAGTAAACATTTTCAGTCTATTTAAAAAACCTGTATTTGTTCCACCATTACCATGTAATCCAAAAACAACAGGGTACAATTTACTAGAGTTAATATTTGACTCTGTTTGAATAATGACGGGTCTTCGCTCTAAAACACCACTTACGTTTTGTTCAATAAATATAGTTTCTGTTTTTAGCTCTGTGGAGGTGTCAAAATCACTACGATTATCGTTATCTTCACATGATACAAGTAATGATAACAGTATAATTTTTGAAATAATTAACATGTATTTGATGAAAAACATAAACATTTTTAAAATTATAACATTTAAATTAAAATTATGTTTGATTTCAATCATTTTGATGTCATGCTCCAAAGATGTTGACATCATTTCCAGTTGTGAAACAATTGAATATCCAAACAAACCTTCTTTAGATTGGTTTCAATCTTATGGAGGCAGTGGTGAGGAATCTCATGGACATTTTATTCTTTCAACTAATGATGGTGGTTATATACAAATAGGTGAAACGGGTTTTTTACCAAATAATGCTAAAATATTGGTGGTTAAGGTTAATCAAAACGGTCAATTAATTTGGAAAAAAGAATATACTGATGGAGGTCACAATTTTGGAAATTCAATTCTTGAATTGGATGATGGATATTTACTGTGCGGTGTTAACAATGATGATAGTTTTTTAGTTAAAGTAAATAAAGAAAATGGAGACATTTTATTTTCAAAAACCTACGACAATGGAGGAAGTGACGCATTTGAGCAATTATTATTGATAGATAATCAAATTTTTGCAGTTGGTTACACAAATTCTGAAGATAAATACAACAACTTTTATTCAGAAGGTGAATCAAGCTTACATATATTAGACTTAAAGGGCAATATCATAAAAAACATAGATATTAAAAGTTACATGTCTCATGCTTACAGAATTAAGTCTATAAATAATGATATTTATATTTCAGGTCTTACAGATGGTGCTGAAGATTATGCTTTAATTAAAATGAATCCATCAGGGGAATTAATTTGGTCCAATGTTTATGGAGGGAATGAATCTGATCATTGCTTTGCCATGGATGTAAATGAAGAAAATGAAATTTTCTTAAGTGGTCATACAACATCAAAAACTGCAAACTGGGATACTTATACGATGAAAATTGATTCTAATGGAAATAAGTTATGGGAATCAAAAAGAGGTAATCCGAGAGGTTTTAATGAAAATTACATACATGATGAAGTTTGGGGTGTTACATCCACTGATGATGGTGGTTGTATAATTATTGCAGGAACTGGAGACGAATATGATGAGTATTCTGCAACATGTGATAATTCATCAGAATCTTCTGATCAATGGAAAGTCTATTCTATTAAGTTTTCATCCAATGGCTCAATAGAATGGGAAGGAATTTATGGAATAGAGAGTGAGGATTGGGCAGGAGAGGATATCGATTTATCTTTAGATGGTAAACCAATTATTGCTGTTGATAATGGTGAATTTGGATTTTTAAAATTGAAATAAAAAAAGCCCTAAAAAGGGCTTTTTAATTTAGATAAATTAATATTTAGAAGTCAGCCAACCTTACCATCATGTAAGAGTTTACAACTTTCCTAACGCCACTGACTTTTTTAGAGTACTCTGCAAATTCAGCGCTATTATACATATCTTTTGTTCTTTTTAATGCCGACACTAAATCAGGTGCACCAACCCATACAAAATGAGAAAAACTATCATTTTTTCCACTAATTGGGTATCCTAAACCATATGAGTTTTCCTCATATCCTTGAGTTACAGCCATTTCCTGAGAAAAAGAAATAAATTCTTTCGCATACTTGCTTGGGTTTGAAACTTCCATTTCCCAAATCATAAATACTTGATCAGGTGTCCAGTCATTTTTGAACCATGCAGGTGTATTTAAAGCAGTCTTAACAGGTGTAATATACTTATTAAGTTTTTCGCCAAAAACTTGAGCAACCGGTGATGCAAACCAGGATAATGACCAATTTGCAAAAGATGCTTCGTCAGGGAAGCAAAATTGAACCGAGTGCGTTGCTTCTGTATTTCCGTTGAATTGATAAGCAAACAAAGATTTTGTTCCATTAATATTTTTTGCCCATTCAGTTTCCATCATACCTTTAAGCGCTGATACAACCATCTCTGGTTCATCAGTTTTAAAATCAAAAAAAGCACAATATTGAGAAAATGAAAAAGACGAAAAAAAGATTGTAAAAAGTAAAATTATTTTTTTCATATTTTTAAAATTAAGATGTTAAATTTAAGAATATTTGCCATTTAACCAACCGATGTTTTTAATTTAAATGATAAAGAGTAGTACACTAATAAAATCCTCTTTAATCTTTTTGATTTTTATTATTATTGGTTGTAAGCAATTTAATAATGAAATAAGAAAACCTAATGTAATATTGATCATGGCCGATGATATTGGTTTTGAAGGATTAGGAATTAATGGGAGTTTGTCATACAATACTCCAAACTTAGATGCATTAGCTTCAAATGGTGTAAATTTTACCAATGCAATTGCAAATCCCCTTTGTACACCATCCAGGGTGAAAATAATGACTGGAAAATATAATTACAAAAACTACGATTATTTCACTCATCTCAATGCAAGCGAAAAAACATTTGGAAATTTATTTCAAGAGAATGGTTATCAAACAGCGATTGTTGGAAAATGGCAATTGAATGGATTAAAAATTAAAGAAATAGATCAAAAAATAAAGCAAGACAACACTAGGCCTTACAAATTTGGCTTTGATGAATATTGCTTGTGGCAATTAACAAAAACAAAAGATTTTGGAGAAAGATTTGCAAATCCATTAATTGAACAAAACGGAAAATTTTTAGAACGTAATAAAGATTTGTATGGTCCTGACATAGTATCAGACTACGCAATAGATTTTATTCAAAGAAATAAAGAAAAACCTTTTTTTCTCTATTACCCAATGCTTCTTGTTCATGACCCATTTGTTCCTACACCAGATTCAGAGGAATGGAATAATCCAGATTTAAGGTACAAAAAGAACAATATTTTTTTTAAAGATATGGTCGAATATATGGACAAAATAGTTGGTAAAATAGTTCAAGAATTAAAGACTCAGGGAATAGAGGATAACACATTAATAATGTTTGTTGGAGATAATGGAACCAATAGAAACTTAGTAACCAAAACTGTATTTGGCGATATCAAAGGAGCAAAAGGAAATACTATAACTCATGGTGTACATGTTCCGATGATCGCCAATTGGCCTTCAAAAATTAAAAAACCAGTTATTTATGATGGTGTTGTTGATTTGACGGATTTCTATGCTACATTCTCTGATATATTAAATGTAGCAAATGATTCAGATGGGGAAAGCTTGATGGATATTTTCTCTAGCAATAAAAAAAATATAAATGAAATTGTAACCATTTATTACGACCCAAAGTGGTCAATCAATGTTTCTAAGTACAGAAATATTTTCAGCCAAAACAAAAGGTATAAAATTTATAAAAATCTAGAATTTTATGACATGCAAAGTGATATTTTGGAGGAAAAGCCATTAAAAGAAAAAGATCTCTCTGAGAATGAAAAATTAATCAAAGAAAAGTTGTTAAAAGAACTTTCTAAATTCCCATCTTTACCCATCCAAAGTCTTAATGAATCTGAATAAAATTATAACAACAATTCTATTATGGGTATGTTTATCATGTTCAAGCAGCTCCAATGATCAAACTCAAAATCAACAAGATGATGAACTAGTTCCTTTACTCAATTTGTCAGATACAAGTTTTTTTATTGAACAGGTTATCGACGGGGCGTTGGTTTCAAGGGAGGTTATAATTGAAGCGCCAAACAATATTGATGCATCTATAGATTACCCAATTGTAATTGCTTTTCACGGAAGGAATGTTTTAAATGATACTTGGATTAATAAATTGAATCACCTTACATCAGTTGGTGAATTTGTTGGTGTTTATCCCCAAGGTTATAATAAGATGTGGAACTCAGGGGGGAATGAGAATTCAAATGCAGATGATATTTCATTTGTAGATTCTATAATGGTCAGACTAAAAAACTATAAAAATTTAGACCATAACAAAAGATTTGCTATTGGAACATCGAATGGATCAAGCTTTACAAATAAATTGGTTATTGAAACTTCCTATTTTAATGCAGCATCTACAATTGTAGGTCAATTACCCAAACAATACTCTCCAACGAGTCAAACAAAATCAACTTCAATATATCAAGTTAATGGTGCAGCTGACAGCACATGTCCAATAGACGGTGGTCCCAAATTAGGATACGTATTTTTAGAAGCATTAGAAAGTGCACAAACGTGGGCAAATGCTTTTCAATGTGATAGTTACCAGCTTGAAAATATTGGTGATGACAAGTTGTATGTTTTTAAAAACTGTAAGGATGGGAAAGAAGTTCGTTACTTAAGAATCGAGGAAGGTCAACATAATTTACACTGGGGAGCTGGTGCCAACCAGTTGTTTTCAGATATTTGGGAATTTTTAAAAAGATTTTAGTTGTAATTTATATTTCTTAAAAACCTGTAGTGTCCGATTATTTCAAAATTAAATAAACAATCATCAATATTTTGACCAGCACCAATGTTGTGGACAATCATATAATTATCAGAATTTGAAGATTTTTTATTTACCACTATACCAATATGTGTTGTTCCACCACCTAAATCCCAAGCAACAATATCACCAGGAAGGTAGTTTTTTGAATCATTAGTTATTGTGAGAGATGCACCTTGTCTTTCAAAATAAGTCATTTGATTGGGTACTCGCCTGTGATCAATATTTTTATCAGGTTTTTTAAGTCCCCAAATTTTGGGATACAAATCAAAATTATTCTTCATGTCCTCATGGATTTCTTTTTGAAGGTCTAAACCAAGCGATCGGTATGTTCTAACTATAACATCTGTGCAAACACCAATACCATCAGGAACATCTCCATTTGGATAGGGGATAGAGTAGTAGCTTCCATCATATATAACTTCATCTTTTGTAAGTTCAATAGCTGCATTGGATATATTTTCGGGTGAAAATGATTCCTGAGTAAATATTACATTTACAAATAATAAAATTGATAAAATATATATTTTACTTAGCTCATTCATTAATTAATTTTTTAATTTATTTTCCACACATATTAAGTTAACTTAAAACCTTTCACAAAACCAATAATAAAATCGACAAACCACTTTAGAATTAAAAATCCTAACCAAAAAATATTAATTGATAAATACCAAAAAAACTTAACAGAATTGATTAGTAAAATAATAAACATATAAGTCAGTTGAAAAATAGCTGCATTTTTTCCTCTTATTTGTATTCCACCTAGCTTGAAACTTGAATAATTTGGCTTAAATAGATTATATGAGCCTCTTTTGTTTTTAATTGATGTGCTAAATCCTGTTTTTGAAATATTAAAATTAAAAGGACCGCTTTTGTATCTCCCAATAAATTGAAAATTTCCATTTTGAAAACCAACTCTAGCTCCGTTAAATAATCGTTTATGTAATCTTAGTCCATGATTAGTATTTATAGTTGCTGCATGACCTTTGCCTTTGAATGTTTTTGTCAATGATACGCCACTGGTTCTTGAAACCCTAAGATTCTCACCTTTGTATTCAATTCGTTTTAATGGTTTTCTTTCTTTACTAGATTTTTGGTTTGACATTTTCGAAAATTACTAGAATTGCGTAAAATGGTGGAGCCGGAGGGATTCGAACCCTCGTCCAAACGACTGAAATATCAGCTTTCTACAAACTTAGTTTCCATTTAATTTTCGATGATGATCTTGCTGAAAACTACACAATCATCACTTAGCTTCTAAAGTTTCAAATAATCATTGAAGCAATAATTATTCTATGTTAACAATATGGTGTCTCATTAAAAGTTGTTGCTAACAAAAACAACTTAGAGACATCTCGCTTTCCTGCCTTGCAGGACTAGGCTTAGACTTACTATAATTCAGTCATTAAGCAGCAAGAGCGTATTTATTTTCGCCATTTAAAGTTTTTAGTTGATATTAACGAGCTATAACTAATCGCTCGGTTTGCTTACTAACACTACTAGATCGCTGTCAAATCCAGTCGGCCCCATAATTTCAATGATCAAAATTGGAGAGCAAAAATATAAAAACTAATTAAATTGATGATTTTATTCGTACAAGTTTGGAAATAAGATCATCCAGATCTTCAATTGGTAGCATGTTTTTTCCATCGCTTTTTGCTGATTTAGGATCAAAGTGCGTTTCAATGAAAATACCATTAGCTCCAGTTGCAATGCCCGCTTTTGCAATGGTTTCAATGAGTTCAGGTTGTCCACCTGTAACTCCAGAATCTTGATTTGGTTTTTGTAAAGAATGAGTAACATCGAGAATAACAGGAGCATAAACTTTCATTTTGGGAATATTTCTAAAGTCAACTATTAAATCCTGATATCCGAACATACTACCCCTCTCGGTTATTAAGACATTATTATTTCCGGATTGTAAAACTTTATCAACTGCATAACTCATACTTTTTGAGTCCATGAATTGTCCTTTCTTGATATTTACAATTTTACCACTTTTCGCTGCAGCAACCAGTAGGTCAGTTTGTCTAGCCAAAAAAGCAGGAATTTGAATAATATCTACATGCTCTTTAGCGACATCAATATCAGAAACTTCATGAACATCTGTTGTTGTAGGAATTTTTAATTCATTTCCAATTTTTGAAAGGATTTTTAATGCTTTAATATCACCAATACCAGTAAAACTATCGATTTTACTTCTATTTGCTTTTTTGAAACTTCCCTTAAAAACGTACTGTATACTATGTTTTTTTGCTATTTCAATACATTTTTCAGCAATTTCAAATGCCATTTCTTCGCCTTCAATTGCACATGGACCAGCTATGAGCAAAAATGGGCTTTCTTTATGAAATAATTCTTTTAGTGTTTTCACTTTTGCAAATGTAATTAAATAATGGACTTGCTTTTGAGCTGAAATAATCTATTATTTTCAATTCTTAGTGTTGGTTTTGGGTATTTATTAATTGTATTATAATCATGGGTTGCCATAAAGATTGCACTTCCTTCCTTGTGAATATCATTTAATAAATTCATTATTTCAGTACTTGTTTGTGGATCTAGATTTCCAGTTGGCTCATCAGCTAAGATTAATTTAGGCTTGTTCAGTAATGCCCTTGCAATTGCTATTCTTTGTTGTTCCCCACCAGATAATTGGTGTGGCATCCTATTTAAACATTCTTTCATGCCAACTCTATCAAGTACTTCATGGATCCTATCATTAATCAATTCTTTTTTTTTCCAGTCAGTTGCCCTCAGTACAAATTCTAAATTTTTTGCCACAGATCTATCAGGGAGCAACTTGAAGTCTTGAAAAATCATTCCAATTTTTCTTCTTAGTAGTGGAATTTTTTTGCCTTGAATTTTAACTAGATCATTATCTAGAACTGTACAATTTCCGGTCTTGAGTTGTATGTCAGAGTAAATAGTTCTAAATATGCTACTTTTACCGCTTCCTGTTTTTCCAATTAAGTAGATAAAATCATCTTCTAAGATTTCAAAACTTAAATTTTCTAATGTTTTAGTTTCGTTAATTTCAATAAAAGCATTTTCAAATACAACTAACTTTTTTTTCATTATCCCCTGTAAATTTATTAAATCATTAACATTTCAAAAATACTAATTAGTCATAATTAATTGATTTAATTCAAATTTATTAATCATCTTTGACAAAAAATTTAAAATGTGCGGGATTGTATGTGCTTTACATATCAATGAAAAACCTGAAATCTTAAGGCCTCAACTTTTAGAAATGTCTAAAAAATTAAGGCACCGTGGTCCTGATTGGAGTGGTATATTTAGTGATAAAAATGTTGTTTTAGCCCACGAAAGACTAGCAATTGTAGACCCAAAGTCTGGAAAACAGCCACTTTACAGTAAAGATGGAAGATATGTGTTGGCTGCCAATGGTGAGATTTACAATCATTTAGAATTAAGAGAAAAATATGCTAAAAATCATGATTTCTTGACAGATTCAGATTGTGAAATTATTATAGCTCTTTACCATCTTAAAGGCAAAGACTTTTTGAACGATCTGAATGGAATTTTTGGTTTTGTTCTTTATGATTCATTTGAAAATAAATTCTTGATTTCGAGAGATCATATTGGTATCATTCCGCTATACGTTGGATGGGATAAAAAAAATACCATGTACGTTTCATCTGAGCTAAAAGCTCTTGAGGGTAAATGTCAGAAAATTGAAATTTTTCCACCTGGAAGTTTATACCACAGTGATGATAAAAATTATGTCAAATGGTACAATAAATCTTGGATGAATTTTGATTCAGTTAAAAACAACGAAACAAGGATTGAGGATTTAAAGAAATCACTAGAGGATGCTGTTCATAGACAACTAATGAGTGATGTTCCATATGGTGTATTACTTTCTGGAGGACTAGATTCATCAATCACCTCAGCACTTGCAAAAAAGTTTTCTGCTAAGAGAATTGAATCCAATGACAAAGACGATGCTTGGTATCCACAATTACACTCATTTTCTGTTGGGTTAAAAGGTTCACCCGACTTGAAAGCCGCTAAAATTGTGGCAAAGCATATAGGCTCTATTCATCATGAAATTAATTTTACGGTTCAAGAAGGGCTAGATGCCTTGAGGGATGTTATTTACCACATTGAGACCTATGACGTAACAACTGTTCGAGCTTCAACACCAATGTACTTGATGGCCCGAGTTATAAAGTCAATGGGAATAAAAATGGTTTTATCTGGTGAAGGTGCTGATGAAATTTTCGGTGGTTATTTATATTTCCACAAAGCTCCTAACTCAAAGGAATTTCACAATGAAACTGTCAGAAAAATTGAAAAACTCTATCAGTATGATTGTTTAAGGGCAAATAAATCGCTTGCAGCTTGGGGTATTGAAGGAAGAGTTCCTTTTTTAGACAAAGAGTTTATGGATGTTGCAATGAATATTAATCCTACTGATAAAATGATAAATGAAAAAAGGATGGAAAAATGGGTTTTAAGGAAAGCTTTTGAGAGTTATTTACCAAAAAAAGTGGCTTGGAGACAAAAAGAACAATTTAGTGACGGTGTAGGTTATTCGTGGATTGACAGCTTAAAAGAATTGGTAGAAAATGAGGTTTCTGATGATGATTTTAAAAACGCTAACAAAAAGTTTTCTTTTCAAACTCCAATGAGTAAAGAAGAATATTATTATAGATCAATTTTTGAGGAGCATTTTCCGTCGAAAACTGCAGCTCAAACAGTCCCTTCAGTGCCCTCTGTTGCTTGTAGTAGTCCCGTTGCTTTAAAGTGGGATAAGTCATTTCAAGAATTAAATGATCCCTCCGGACGTGCTGTCCAAAATATTCACAAGGATTCTTACTAAAAAATTAACAATTTTTTGTTAATAACTTATACTATTTCCTTCCTGTTAGAGTTAAGTTTTTTAGCATTATAATGAGTATATTTGTGAGCACAACAAACCTAACAAAATATGAGTTCAGAATCTACCCAAAATTATTCCGCAGATAGCATACAGGCCCTTGAGGGCATGGAACACGTTAGAAAAAGACCATCAATGTATATTGGTGATGTTGGAGTAAGAGGTTTACATCACCTTGTTTATGAGGTAGTTGACAATTCAATAGATGAAGCAATGGCAGGTCATTGTAGTGAAATAAGTGTAATTATCAACGAAGATGATTCTATAACTGTAGAAGACAATGGAAGGGGAATACCTGTAGGAATTCACCAAAAAGAAGGGGTGTCTGCCCTAGAGGTAGTAATGACTAAAATCGGAGCTGGTGGAAAATTCGACAAAGATTCCTACAAAGTTTCAGGTGGCTTGCACGGTGTTGGTGTTTCTGTTGTAAATGCACTGTCTGATCATTTAAAGGCTACTGTTTTTAGAGATGGTAAAATTTGGGAGCAGGAATATGAAAAAGGAAAGACTTTATATCCCGTTAGAGAAAATGGAAAGAGTGATAAGACTGGTACACTTGTAACATTTAAACCTGATGTAAGTATTTTTAAAGATGTTCAAAGTTATAATTATGAAACCCTTTCCAATAGGATGAGAGAATTATCATTTTTAAATAAAGGCATTACAATAAATTTAACTGATCGAAGAAAAAAAGTAGATGATGATTTTAAGAAAGAATCTTTTCATTCTGATGAAGGGTTAAAAGAATTTATTAAGTTTTTGGATGAAAATCGTGAGCCTTTAATTCCGGAAGTTATTTCAATCGAGGGACAAAAGAACGATGTTCCAGTGGAAATAGCTATGATTTATAATTCATCTTTTAATGAAAATATCCACTCGTATGTAAACAACATCAATACCCATGAGGGTGGAACACATCTCTCAGGGTTTAGAAGGGGTTTGACATCAACTCTGAAGAAATATGCCGATTCTTCTGGTCTTTTGGATAAAATTAAATTTGAAATTTCTGGTGATGATTTTAGAGAAGGTTTAACAGCGATTATCTCTGTCAAGGTAGCTGAACCTCAATTTGAAGGGCAAACTAAAACTAAACTAGGAAACAAGGAGGTTACATCTGCCGTTTCCCAAGCTGTTTCTGAAATGCTTGAAAATTATTTAGAAGAGCATCCTAACGAAGCTAAAATCATTGTTGATAAAGTAGTTTTGGCAGCACAAGCTAGACATGCAGCAAGAAAAGCCAGAGAAATGGTTCAAAGAAAAACTGTTATGGGTGGCGGAGGTTTACCAGGAAAGCTTTCTGATTGCTCTGAGCAAGATCCTGCTCAATGTGAGATATTTTTAGTTGAGGGAGACTCTGCTGGTGGAACTGCCAAGCAGGGTAGGGATAGAAATTTTCAAGCTATTTTACCGCTGAGAGGAAAAATTCTTAATGTTGAAAAGGCTATGCAGCATAAAGTATTTGAGAACCAAGAAATTATAAATATTTATACTGCACTTGGTGTAAGTGTGGGTACTGAAGATGATAGTAAAGCTCTTAACTTAGAGAAGTTGCGATACCATAAAATAGTCATCATGTGTGATGCAGACGTTGATGGTAGTCATATTTCCACATTGATTTTGACTTTTTTCTTCAGATACATGCGTGAATTGATTGAAAATGGACATGTTTACATTGCAACACCTCCACTTTACTTAGTAAAAAAAGGAGCTAAAAAACAATACGCTTGGAATGATCCAGATCGTGATAAACTTGTTGAAGATTTCGGTACTGGTGCTTCAGTGCAAAGATATAAAGGCCTTGGTGAAATGAATGCTATTCAGTTGTGGGACACAACAATGAACCCTGAGTCAAGAACATTTAGAAAAGTTACTATTGAAAATGCGGGTGAAGCTGATAGAGTATTTTCTATGTTAATGGGGGATGAGGTTCCACCAAGAAGAGAATTTATAGAACGAAATGCAACATATGCAAATATTGATGTTTAAAAGATGAGAGTAAGTGTAATTGGTGCTGGAAATGTTGGTGCAACTGCTGCTGATGTTATGGCTGCAAAATCGATTTGTAATGAAGTTGTTTTACTTGATATTAAAGATGGTTATGCAGAGGGAAAGGCGTTAGACATTATGCAAACTTCAACTACTAGAGGATTTGATACAATTGTCAGTGGAACAACGGGAGATTACTCAAAAACAAAAGATAGTGATGTCGTTGTAATAACCTCTGGAATGCCAAGAAAACCTGGAATGAGTAGGTCAGAACTAATTGGCATTAATGCCAAAATAGTTCAATCTGTCACATCAAGTGTTCTAGAATATTCAAAAAATCCAGTTATAGTTGTTGTATCTAATCCAATGGATACCATGACTTATTTAACAATTAAAACTTGTGGCTTAGATAAAAAAAGGATCATTGGAATGGGAGGTGCACTTGATAGCTCTAGGTTTAAAACGTACATATCAAAAGCCTTAAAAAAACCTGCAAACGATATTCACGGAATGGTAATCGGAGGTCATGGAGACAAAACAATGATCCCACTAAGTAGATTTGCGAGTTACAACGGATTACCTATTTCTAATTTTTTAAAAAGCGGTGAGATTGAAGATGTCGTATCATCTACTATGGTGGGTGGAGCAACGCTTACAAAACTTTTAGGGACTTCAGCTTGGTACGCACCTGGAGCAGCTATTTCTTTCCTTGTAGAATCGATTTTAAATGATTCAAAAAGGATTATACCATGTTCTGTTTATTTAGATGGAGAATATGGGCAATCAGACTTGTGTATCGGCGTCCCTTGTATTATTGGTAAAAATGGCGTTGAAGAAATTTTAGATTTAAAGTTGAATGATGATGAAAAATTGAAATTTAAAAATAGTGCTGATTCAGTTAGAGAAATGAACGAAAGCCTAGGACAAAACTTATAAAAATATATCACACACCAAATTTTGTTTTCTGAATTACTAAATCATATATTTGCTCCCGCTATTTAAAAAATTATGCATAATAACGGATTAGTAAAATTCATTGCCTTTTTTTTCACTTTTGTTTGTGTAATTCAGTTATCAAATACTTTTTTTACAAATAAAATTGAAAGTGATGCTGATTTGTTTTCAGAATTAGCGGTTAATGAAGATCAAGATGATTTTGTCATAAAAAGACAGGTTTCAAAAAAATCTTATTTAGACTCAATATCAAATCTTGACCAGCTTACTTTTTTACCTAAAATTTTAAGACCAACCTATTCCTCCTTTAAATCTAAAGAGTTGAAAAGAGGCTTAGACCTTCAGGGTGGAATCAATGTTATTCTTCAAATTTCTGTTAAGGACATTCTAAAAGGTTTGGCTGAAAACACAACTGATCCTGACTTTAATAGGGCTTTAAACGAGGCAGACATTCTTCAAAAAAGCTCCAGTGATAACTATATTGAGTCGTTTTTTATTGCATTCGAAACTGTTGCACCTGATAAAAATTTAGCTTCACCTGACATATTTGCTAATAGAACACTGAGTGATGATATTAATTTTCAGATGACTAACAGTGATGTTAAGCCTATTTTAAGAACTAAAATTGATGAATCCATCATATCAGCCTTTGAGGTTTTGCGAAAACGAATTGATCAATTTGGTGTAAGCAGTCCAAATATTCAAAGACTTGGTAATTCAGGAAGGATATTGGTAGAACTTCCCGGGGCTAAAGATATAGATAGGGTAAAAAAATTGCTTCAAAGTACAGCGCAGTTAGAATTTTGGACCTCCGAAAAAAATCAAGAATATTTTAGATTCCTGTCAGAAGCCAATCAGGTTCTTAAAGAAATATATAAAGAAGAAGTAAATACTGAAGAGGATGAGAAGTCAGAAATCGATGATTTACTTGCTGATGTTGAAGTGAATGATTCTATCAATGTAGAAAAAAACCCACTTCTTGATTTAATAATTGGAACTGGTTTTCAAGGTGGACCTGTACTAGCACAGTTTAACCAAAAAGACAAGGAGCTTGTAAATGAATATTTATCAAATCCAAGAGTTCGACAATTACTACCACCTAGTAAACGATATACTAAATTTTTGTGGGGTCTTCCAGATACTGAGTCAAATATAGTTGACCTTTTTGTATTAAAATCAAACAGAAGAGATGTTCCTCCTCTAAGTGGTAGTGTAGTTGTAGATGCATCACAGTCTTACGATCAATTTGGTAATCCTGCAGTTGTTATGCAAATGAATGGTACTGGTGCCAGAGTTTGGGAAGAATTAACAGGACAAGCCTACACAAATGAGACTAATATTGCAATTGTTCTTGACGAAATGGTATATTCAGCACCTGGTGTAACTAGTGGAGCCATCTCAGGTGGAAGATCTGAAATAACAGGTAATTTCTCATTGGACGAAGCTTTGGACTTAGCCAATGTCTTGAGAGCTGGTAAATTACCTGCTTCTGCAGACATTATTCAATCAGAGGTAATTGGTCCAACTCTTGGTCAAGAATCTATTACAAAAGGAACATACTCCTTTGTAATTGCCCTTATTTTAGTATTAATTTGGATGTACTTTTATTATGGTAGAGCTGGTCTTTATGCTGATGTTGCTTTATCTCTGAATATACTGCTCATCTTTGGTCTATTATCTGGCCTTGGAGCCGTTCTTACTCTACCCGGAATAGCAGGTATAGTATTAACAATTGGTATGTCTGTTGATGCAAATGTTCTAATTTTTGAAAGAGTACGAGAGGAGATTTACAGAGAAAAGGGACAAAAACAAGCGATTGCTGACGGATTCAGTAATGCATTATCATCCATATTGGATGCAAATGCTACCACTGGTGTTACTGCTCTTGTTCTTTTTATTTTTGGTACTGGACCAATTAAAGGATTTGCTACAACATTGTTGATTGGTATATTAACTTCATTATTTACTGCGATTTTTATTACTAGAATGCTTGTTGAGTGGTATATTTCATCTGGAAAAAAATTAGAATTTTCTACACCTTTAACAAAAAATTTATTTAGAAATCTGTCCATATCTTTTCTGAGTAAAAGAAATGTTTCATATATTATTTCTGGTTCATTCATATTCATAGCCATCTTCTCATTGTTTATTAATAATTTGAATCAAGGTGTTGATTTTGTTGGGGGAAGATCATACGTTGTCAGATTTGAAAATCCTGTTAATCAACTTGAGATCCAGCAAAAACTTGCAGAATCACTTGGCAATGCTGAAGTAAAAACATTTGGAGCTGATAACCAATTAAAAATAACTACTAATTACAAAGTTGACATAGACGATTCAAGTATCGATGATGAGATAAATGGCATTTTATATTCTGACCTAAATTATTTAATTGATAGTAGCATAAACTACGATTCGTTCGTCAATGGAGATGAAAATAAAGCAGTTGGCATTATGTCATCTATCAAGGTTGGTCCAACCATTGCTGATGATATTAAAACGAATTCATTCATTGCTGTTATTGGTTCTTTAATTTTCGTTTTTCTTTACATACTAATCAGATTTAAGAATTGGCAGTTTTCACTGGGTGCCGTTTCTGCTGTTTTTCATGATGTAATGGTTGTTTTAGGAATATTTTCACTGGCATACAAGATTATGCCTTTTAATATGGAAATAAATCAAGCATTTATTGCAGCAGTCCTAACCGTTATTGGATATTCGTTAAATGATACTGTTGTTGTTTTTGACAGAATAAGGGAATACAGAAACATAAATACTTCTTGGGAAATTACTAGGGTTGTTAATACAGCTTTGAATAGTACACTAAGTAGAACATTGAACACATCATTTACTACTCTGCTTGTTCTTCTAACAATCTTTATTTTTGGTGGTGAGTCAATTAGAGGCTTTATGTTTGCTCTTATTATTGGTGTTATTATTGGAACTTACTCCTCTGTCTTTGTTGCAACACCAATTATGTTTGATACACTAAAAAAATCAAGGTAAATTTATTTTTTTTCAAGTGACTTCCTAACGCTTTTTGTTGAGTCAAGTAGCTTTTTTGCTTGCTCATGACTTATTTCTAATTCTTTAATCAGTATATTTTCTGCTCTTTTTATCAATTTATTATTTGAAAGTTGCATATCTATCATCTTATTGTCCTTTATTTTTCCCATTTTAATCATAAGGGTGGTAGATATAATATTAAGAACTAACTTTTGAGCTGTACCAGCTTTCATTCTTGTACTTCCAGTTATAACTTCAGGACCAACAATGACTTCAATCGGATATTTGGTGTTTTTAGCTAAAGGTGTTTTTGAATTACAAGTAATACAACCGGTCAAAATATTTTGTTCACTGCATTTTTTTATTGCTCCAACTACGTAAGGTGTAGTTCCAGATGCAGCAATACCAATGACAGAATCTTTATTATTTATTTCATATTTCTTTAGATCTTCCCAACCTAAATCATAGTTATCCTCTGCAAATTCTTTAGACTTCCTAATTGCTTTATCTCCACCTGCAATTAACCCAATCACTAAATTTTCTTCAACTCCAAATGTTGGTGGACATTCGGATGCATCGACTATTCCTAATCGACCACTTGTGCCAGCTCCAATGTAAAACAGTCTTCCTCCATCAATTAAATTTTTTAATATTTCATTTATAAGTATTTCAATTTTGGGTAATACTTTTTCTACAGAGTGAGCAACTGTTTTATCCTCAGCATTAATAATTTTAATTATTTCTTCTGTTGATTTATATTCTAAATCATTATAGTATGAATCACTTTCTGTGATTTTTTCAAGACTCATCCTTTAAAATTAGTCAATCAAAATGTTTTTCAAAACATATTCATCATATTCACAAACCTTGAAATAACCAAAAACTGTTGACTCATTGTTGTTAATATTGACAATATTTCCCAAAATTGGTGCAGGTGGGGTTGAGAATGGTCCATTTTGAGTATTTGTTTGAATGACAATTTGAATCATGTACTTGAAATAATCATAATCTATTCCCTCCATACGAACAGATAATTCTCTATTTTGGGGAATATCATCTTTATTCATAAAATAAGAAAAGGTAAATGAGTTGCCATTTATGTAAAGGTCTCTTGCAGGCTGAAGATTACCCTTTTTACCGTACTCAAATAAATAATAATTATCAAGTTCTGGTCTATCAGTAAATGTTGTTACAATCTCAACTATATCATCACTTAACGAATTTCTCTCTCCTTGTATTACATTGTCAATTAAGCTTGAATTTGATAACTTTTCTACTGATGTAAATTGGTTATCACCATGATTTATCACTAGCTCATAATCACTCTCTGGAACAATATTGAAATCATATATTGAATATAAACCTTCTCCAAAGTGATTTAATAAATATTCAACACCAGTTTCTTTTTCAACAATCTTAACATTTGCATCATTAACATATTCAATTATATCACTAAAATATGGTCTAGATTTGCTTATTCTAACCTCAGAAAATGCTTTATCTGAGCTGACATGTTTATTAATTTTTGCATCAATAACATACCTTTTCTCATTAAAATCTAAGTCTATTTCGACTACCTTTTCACAGCCAAAATTTAAAATTATTAAAAAGATAATAAGACTAATTTTTTTCATAAAAATTTAAAATTATATGTTACTGAGGGAACAATACCAAAAATTGAGATCTGTACCGCTTCATTTTTTAACGTTTCATTGTTTCTTCTAAAAATAATTGAATTAGCATTATCTCTGTTATACAGATTATAAATACCAAAGACCCATGTGCTTTCAATTTTTCTGTTATTTTTCTTAGGTTTTAAAGTTAAATTGATATCAAGACGGTGATAATGTGGAAGCCTGGATGAATTACGTTCTCCGAAGTTCGGTATATTCAAATTCATGTAATTGTATTGAGAGTTTGGATAATTTGTTGGCTGACCTGTTTGGTAAATAAAATTCCCTACAAGCTTTAATTTATCATTTATCTTATACTCGGAATTTATGCTTAAATCATGTGTTTTATCATATGGTGTATTGTACCATTTTGAAAAATTAATCCCTGTTTCAATACTATTCCGTCCTGGTGTTTTTTGTTCTGACTTAGATAAGGTATAAGCAATCCAATATTTATGTCTTCCACTAATTTTTTTTAACAAAAATTCAATTCCGAAGGCTCTTGCATCACCAGCAATAACAACAGTTTCAATATTATCATTGCCAACTAAATCAGCTCCGTCAACATAATCAAGTTTATTTTTAATTTTTTTATAAAATAGCTCAGATTCAAATCTGAGACTTTTGGCATTTTTGTAGAAACCCAGTGCAAATTGATCAAGTTTTTGAGGTTTCAAATATGGTCCACTCGGCACCCATATATCAAGAGGTGTTGGTGAACTAGTATTGGATATTAAATGTAAATATTGGTTAAGTCTATTATAACTTGCCTTTAAACTTTGATCTTTGAAAGAATATGAAATATTTATTCTTGGTTCTACATTGTTAAAGGTTTTAAAAACAGATGAATTGTTGTCAAAACTATAAATCAATGGATTTGCTGGATTATATATTTTTAAACTCTCGTCAAAATCCAAAGGATCATCATTTATATATGATTGCAAACCTTGTTGTCTAAGTCTCAAAAATTGATTGAAGCGAAGACCATATCTAACTGAAAGATTGGGACTTATTTTATTAATAATATCAAAATACGCAGAGCTCTCTACAGCGTACTTAGAATTCAATTTTGAATAGTTAATTCCTGAGTTTGGTGTAAGAGGACTAATTTCACCTGGATTAAAATCAAAATATATTATGTTAAGTCCATAATTAAATTGGAATTCATTGGAAAAGTAATTTTTGATGTCAAACTTAAGGTTCAAGTTTTTTATACTTGAATTCCAATCAAAACCACCAAAATCTAGTTTTAATCCATAATAATAGTTGCTGTATATAACTGATGTATTGCTGAATGTTTTCTCATTAATTAAATGATTCCATCTAAAATTGAATGTACTATTCCCGTAAGTGTTAGAGAATGTGTCTTGTAATTTGAATACATCCCTACCAAAATATCCTGAGACAAAAATTTTATTTTTATCATTAATAACAAAATTTGATTTTGTATTTATATCATAGAAATATGCAACATTTTCGATATCTGTTAGCTTTAAAAATAAATGTGCATACGAACCTCTTGAGGCAAGTAGAAATGAACTCTTATTTTTTTGAATAGGACCCTCAATCAAAAATCTGCTTGATATAGATCCAATTCCACCATTGGCTTGAAGTTTTTGGTTATTCCCATCTTTTTGGTAAACATCTAAGACAGATGATATTCTTCCACCATATGATGAGGGTATACCACCCTTGTAAAGTTTAACTTCTTTTATTGCATCAGAATTAAATACTGAAAATAATCCAAACAGGTGAGATGAATTGTATATAATTGCCTCATCAAACAAAATTAAATTTTGATCTGCCGCTCCGCCACGAACGTTGAATCCAGATGCTCCCTCTCCAGCACTTGAAACACCAGGTAAAAGTTGAATTGTTTTTAAAAGATCAGATTCACCAAAAACTACTGGGGTTTGTCTAATTGTTTTTCCTGATAAAATATTCATACTTAAAAGTGGTAGCTCTACATCTACATCCTCGATGTTTTTACTTAAAATAACCTCATCAAGAGATTCAATATTCTCATTTAGAAAGATATTAACTGAAATATTTCTATTAAGGCTGAAATTCAATGATTGATCTTCAAAACCAAGACTTTGAAAAATTAAGTCATAGTCTCCCTCGACCAAAGTCAATGAAAAAAAACCATAATTATTAGTTACTGTACCAATTTGTAATTCTTTAACTATTACACTTGCACCTATAATGAGCTCATTATTGCTATTATCTTGAACATATCCACTTATTGTGAATGAATTTTGAGTATAAATAAAATTGAAATTCAGGAGAAGAAATAGAAAAAAAATTTTCCTCACCTTTATGACATCTTTGAGTCTAGACTTGACTTTATTTCATCAAGGAATTCTTGCGTATTAAGGTAGTGTTGTCTTTTCAAATTACTCTTATGGATTAAAATTGCAAGATCTTTTGTCATTTTTCCAGATTCAACAGTCTCAATACAAACTTTTTCTAGCAGATTACAGAAAATTAGAAGCTCATTATTTTTATCCAACTCTGCTCTGTGAATTAAACCTCTTGTCCAAGCAAATATAGATGCAATAGGATTGGTAGATGTCTCTTTTCCCTTTTGGTGTAGTCGATAATGCCTGGTTACTGTTCCATGAGCTGCTTCTGCCTCCATTGTTTTGCCGTCAGGTGTTAAAAGAGTGGATGTCATTAAGCCGAGTGACCCAAATCCTTGTGCAACTGTATCAGATTGCACATCACCATCATAATTTTTACAGGCCCAAACAAAGCCACCTTCCCATTTCATCGCCGCTGCAACCATATCATCAATTAGTCGATGTTCATATGTTATACCAACTTCTTTAAATTTATCTTTAAATTCATTTTCATATACTTCATGAAATATATCTTTGAATCTGCCATCATATGCTTTTAAGATTGTATTTTTTGTGGAAAGGTATAGTGGCCAACCCTTGGAAACAGCCCTATTCATGCAGGACCTGGCAAAGCCATAAATTGATGATTCTATATTATACATACCCATGGCAATTCCGTCTTCTTGGAAATTATATATTTCCCAACTTTTAGGCTTATCTCCATTTTCGGGTGTAAAAGTCATTGTTAGTTTTCCTTTTCCATGAGTTAAAAAGTCTGTTGCACGGTATTGATCACCAAACGCATGTCTTCCTATACAGATTGGTTTGACCCATCCTTGGACGTAACGAGGTATGTTTTTCATTATGATGGGTTCCCTAAAAACAGTACCTCCTATTATATTTCTTATGGTTCCGTTGGGTGATTTCCACATTTTTTTTAGTGTGTACTCTTTGACTCGCTGCTCATCAGGCGTGATTGTGGCGCATTTAATACCAACATTATATTTTTTTATTGCCTCGGCTGCGTCCACGGTAATTTGGTCGTCAGTAAAATCTCTATTCTTAATACCAAGGTCAAAGTATTTAATTTCTAAGTCTAAATAGGGAAGAATAAGTTTTTGTTTGATAAAATCCCAGATAACCCTAGTCATTTCATCGCCGTCAAGCTCAACAACTGGATTATTCACTTTAATCTTACTCATTCAATTATGTTTTGGCTTCTTTTAACCTAGCTTTTTTACCTCTAAGATTTTTGAAATAATAAATCCTAGATCTTCTAACTTTACCTTTCTTATTAATTTCTATTTTTTTAATAGAAGGAAGATTTATTGGGAATATTCTTTCAATCCCAAAGGTACCGGACATTTTTCTAATTGTAAAGGTTTTTGTTTTGCCCTTTCCTTTAATCTGAATAACAACACCTTTAAAAAACTGTGTTCTGGACTTTTCACCCTCTTTAATTTCGTAGTAAACAGTTATTGTATCTCCAGCTTTGAACTCAGGAAAATTTTTTTGATCAATATATTCATCTTGAACATATTTTATAAGAGATTCCATAATTTAAGATTTTTATTAGTCTAATCAACATTCAAAACAGTTCCAGAGGTTAATTAGGGGCACAAACATACACAATTTGAATTAAAAATAAAATTATTATTTAAGCAATCCAGGCCTAATCTTTTTTGTTTTTTCAATTGATTTTTTTTCTCTCCAGTCTTCAATTTTACTTTTATTACCCGACAAGAGCAAGTCAGGTACCTTTATGTTATTATAATTTGCTGGTCTTGTATATACAGGTGGAGCAAGTAGATTATCTTGAAATGAATCAGTAAGCGCACTGGTTTCATTATTTAACACACCTGGAATCAATCGTATTATTGAGTCACATAACACAGCCGCTGGTAATTCTCCGCCAGATAATACATAATCACCAATTGATAATTCCATTGTTATTAAATTATCTCTGACTCTTTGATCAACTCCTTTGTAATGTCCACAAATTATCATGATGTTTTTTAAAGTAGAAAGCTTATTTGAAATTTTTTGGTCCAATAATTTAGCATCTGGTGTCATCAATATAACTTCATCATAATTATTAGATTTTTTTAATTCTTGAATACAATTATCAATAGGTTCTATCATTAAAACCATTCCTGAACCACCACCAAACTGATAATCATCAATTTTATGATGTTTATCAGTGCTATAATCTCTAAGATTGTGAAAATAAACCTCTACAATATTTTTTTCAATTGCTCTTCGTAATATTGAGCCAGAAAATGGACTTTCTAACAATTCTGGTGTTGCGCTTAAGATATCAATTCTAATCATTTCGATTTAATCAAAAATCAACCTCTCCTTATTTCCATCAAGATCAATGAATGAGATTTGATATATATTTTCTTTTTCAAATGATTTCAATTGAGTTGTTGAAGAAATAGTTTTGTCATTAATTTCTGTTAAAATATAGCCAGACCTTACGCCCATTCTATAAAGAGTTGAATTTCTGTTTACAACCACAGTAACGCCATTCTCAATATCAAGATTCTCCAATTCATCTTTATTTGAATTTTTAAGTTGCATACCATAAAACTGCACATAAGTGCTTACTTTAAGTAATACATCTAAAATTATTTTTTTACCATTTCTATCAATGGTAACCTCTAAATTATCCCCTGGTCTTTTGGCATTTAAGTAGCCCGATAAATCAGAAAACTTATTTATTTGAACATCATCAATTTGTAATATGATATCGCCATTTCTCATTCCGGCAATATGTGCGCCCATTTCTGGATCTGTTTCATTTACATAAAACCCTTCGGTTTTGTTAATTCCCAGCTCCTTTGCATTCTCTGAGTTTAAACTTTGACCAGTTACACCCAAAAGTCCTCTTTGTACATCTCCGAATTCCAGAATATCCTCATAAATTTTTCTTGCGATATTGCTTGGTACTGCAAATGAATAGCCAATAAAACCAGCATTATTACTTTGAATTGCAGTATTAATACCTATAAGATCTCCATTGATATTAACCAAAGCACCTCCACTATTTCCGCTGTTAACTGCAGCATCTGTTTGAATAAATGATTGATTTTTTGAATCAAAATCACTTAGATCCCTAGACTTGGCACTAATAATTCCTGCTGTAACTGTGGATGTAAGATTAAATGGATTTCCTACAGCTAATACCCATTCCCCTATTTTTGTTTGATCTGAATCAGCAAAAATAATATAAGGAAAATTTTGCTTGCTGTCGACTTTCAATATTGCAATATCACTATTTTCATCATAACCTACTAACTCAGCGCTATATGATTTATTCTCATTAGTTGTTACTTCAATTGAACTTGCATTGTCAATAACATGATAATTAGTTATAATAAAACCATCTCTAGATACAATGACACCTGAGCCAGTTCCAATGGTTCTTTTTTGCTGTGAATTTCCATAGAAAAGATCCCATATAGAATTGGAGCTTCTAGCTGTTGCAGTATTTTTTACGTGTACAACACAATTAATTGTTTTTTCAGCAGCTATTGTGAAATCAGGATTTTGAAATGTTTTGAAATTTTGAAATTGATTTCCATTTGAAACAGCCGATGTCTTTATCGTTTGTAAAGTCTCGTATGTTTGATTTTCCTCTTTGGTTTCGTTAATTAATAAATTTACGCCTAGCGTAACCATTACGACAAAGGCAGTTAAATAAAATATTTTTAAGAATTTCATCACTATTTTTTTTCAAAAATAATTTATTTACAATTTTTAATTTAACATTTAACTTCTTTTTAACATTATCTCTATTTTTATGATTAATTAAATGAAAGTAGTGTTTGACAAATATCATGGTAATGGAAATGATTTTATAATTGTTGATGGTATTAACAATTCTTTCAATCGCATAACCCAAGAAAAAATAAAAAGTTTGTGCGATAGAAATACAGGAATTGGATCTGATGGATTTATAATTATAAAATCAAACGACCATTGTGATTATGAAATGGTCTATTATAATTCTGATGGAAAAATTGGTTCCTTTTGCGGAAATGGTGCAAGATGCGCAGCTCACTTTGCTTTGAAAAATAAAATATTAAAAAAAGTTTCAAAGTTTAAGGCTTTTGATGGTTATCATTTTGTCAATGTTCAAGGAAATATAATTTCCATATCAATAAACAAAGTTGATAATTTTAAAAAAATTAGAGATGATTTTTTTATCGATACAGGATCTCCACATCTAATTAAATTTGATCAAAATTTAGAAAAATTGAATATTGAAGATGAATTTAAGCGTGCTCAAGAAAGTAAGTTAGTTGATGGAGGTGTTAACGTAAATTTTGTGTCAAAAAAAGATAAAAACACATACCATGCAAGAACTTATGAGCGAGGAGTTAATGCTGAAACATTATCTTGTGGGACTGGAGCAGTAGCTATTGCTTTATGTTCCAAATTAAATTATAACCATGAAGAACCAATAACTCATATAATAACTAGGGGAGGAAAGTTGTCAGTAACTTTCAATTTTAATGAAAATAAATTTTTTGATATCTTCCTTTTTGGCAATGCTGAATTTGTGTACAGCGGTAATTTTAATTTATGAAAACAATTTTTAGAATTTTTACAATAATATCATTTTTAATTATTGCTCTCATTGCAACATTTGGCTATAAAGTATTTTTTAAATCCAACACATCATTTAGTGAAGATTTTGTTTATGTCTACGTCAATTCAGGATCTAGTAAGGATGAGATGATTAGTTCAATTTCAAGCTATATCATTGATGTTGAATCATTCATAAAAGCAGCAAAAACAAAAAAATATCTTGAAAATATAAAAGCAGGGAGATTTATTATATACAAAGGTGATGGAAACAACAACATAATTAATTCGCTAAGATCTAAAAATATCCCTTTAAATATAACATTTAACAACATTCAAACTATCCAAGAGTTTAGTGGTTATATTTCAAAAAAAATAGAAGCAGATAGTATGAGTTTAATTGAATCCTTTACTGATAAAAATTTCCTAAAAAGTCTTAATTTATCTCAAGAGTCGGTTTTGTCATTATTTTTACCAAACACTTATGAATTTTTTTGGAATACATCTGCAGATAATTTTAGAGAAAAAATGGTAAGGGAGTTTAATAATTTCTGGAATGAAAATAGGATTGAGAAAGCTAATAAAATTGGCCTAAACCCTGTGGAAGTTTCAGTTTTAGCTTCCATAGTACAAAAAGAAACCCCAAAAGTTGACGAAAGACCCACAATCGCAGGTGTTTATTTAAATCGTCTAAGCAAGAGAATGAAATTGCAGGCAGATCCAACCATAGTATATGTTATTAAAAGGAAAGAGGGGTTTGATAAGAAAATTCGAAGAGTTTTGTATAAAGATTTAAGGATAAAATCTGCTTATAATACATATCTAAACAAAGGCCTGCCGCCAGGTCCAATAGTAACACCAGATTTTTCTGCTATTGAGGCTGTTCTAAATCCAAGTTCTCACAACTTTATATTTTTTGTTGCTGATGTTTCAAACCCTGGGTATCATTTATTTTCAAGAACTCTAGTTGAACATAATAGAAAGAAGAGACAATACACAAAGTGGTTGAAAGAAAACAGAATAAAAAGATAAAATACTGATTTACAGATAATTAAAAAAAACCTTATGTTTGCATCGTTGTAAAAAGTAAGTTTTTACAAATGAAATTTTTGAACATAAATACCATAAAGAGTATAAAGACTTTTTTCTTTTATGTGTTGGTGATTTTTTCCTCAACTGTTTTCACCAGCGTTCCAATTGACTCATCTTACATATACTCTGCCAAAGAAAAGCCTGAATTTACAGCTAAACTTCATACTGTACCATTCATAGAAAAGGACTTCATCGGATTTAAGGAGTTTTTAGGTTTTTTTGAGTCAGGTTCAGACTATAATAAAATTAATCGATTTGGTTATTTAGGAAAATATCAGTTTGGAAAAGGAACCCTTAAAATATATGGTGTGAGTGATTTAAATAATTTTATTAAAAGTCCTGAGCTTCAGGAAAAAGTTTTCCTAATGAATGTTAAAAGAAATAAATGGATATTGAGACGAGAAATAAAAAAGTATTCGAACATTTTTTTAGGTGATCTATACATTTCAGAGTCAGGAATTTTAGCTGCTGCCCATTTATCTGGTCCTGGAAATGTCAAGAAATTTCTTAGAAATAAAGCATCGAAAGATTTTAATAAAAAAGATGCAAACGGAACCTCAATAAGTGATTATATTAGAATTTTTAAGAATTATAATTTAGGAGATATCAATCAGGAAAGAAGGCCAAAAATTAATCAGTAAATTTTTTATCTAAGTCTTCAACGTATTTTCTAAATTGCTTGTCTGTAAACGCTAAGTTATCAACTGTTTTACATGCATGAAGAACTGTTGCATGGTCTCTGTGTCCAATTTTGGTTCCAATGCTGGCTAGAGATGCTTTTGTAAACTTTTTTGAAAAAAACATTGCTAATTGTCTGGCTTGAACAATATGTCTTTTTCTTGTTTTAGATTGTAAAGTTGAAACATCCATTTGAAAATAATCAGAGACAACTTTTTGAATTTGATCGATGGATATTTCCTTTTTGGTATTTTTTACAAATTTTTCAACTATAACTTTAGCTAAATCCAATGTAATTTGTTTTTTGTTAAATGATGATTGGGCCATGAGAGATATTATAGCACCCTCTAATTCTCTAATATTGGTTTTTATATGTTTAGCAACATAAAAAATAATATCATCTTCCATTTCAACACCATCCCTTGAAAGTTTATTTTTAATAATCGAAATTCTTGTTTCATAATCAGGCGTTTGTAGTTCAGCTGAAAGTCCCCATTTAAATCTTGATAATAATCGTTGTTCAATTTCTTGCATATCTACTGGGGCTTTGTCAGATGTTAGCACAACTTGTTTTCCATTTTGATGCAAATGATTGAATATGTGAAAGAAAACATCTTGAGTTCCCGACTTTCCAGAAAAGAATTGGACGTCGTCAATAATTAATACGTCAATAAGTTGATAAAAATGAATAAAATCATTTCTATTATTTTTCTTTACTGAATCAACATATTGCTGAGTAAACTTTTCTGCTGAAATATATAAAACAGTTTTTTCGGGGAATGCTTGTTTAACATTAATTCCTATTGCATTGGCAAGGTGGGTTTTACCCAGACCCACGCCTCCAAAAATAAGGAGAGGATTAAATGAAGTACCACCAGGTCTTTTTGAAACTGCATAACCAGCAGATCTTGCAAGTCTGTTAGAATCCCCTTCAAGAAAACTCTCAAAATTATAATTAAGATTTAGTTGTGAATCAATTTTTAAATTTTTTATTCCAGGAATGATGAAGGGGTTAGTCAAGTTTGCTTTCATGAAATTAGGTGTACCATCTAAATCTTGTGATTTAATTTTTGGTTTGTACTCACTTGGAATTTTCTCAGTAAAACTAGTATCGCTACCAAAACTGTTTTCCATCCTTATGATGTAAACGAGTTTTGCATCTTTTCCTAATTCTTTATTTAAGGCGACCTTTAATAATTTAACATAATGTTCTTCAAGCCATTCGTAAAAGAATTTACTTGGAACTTGTACACTTAAAATATTGTCTTGTAACTTTATTGGAATGATAGGCTCAAACCATGTTTTATATGCCTGTAATTGAATATTATCCTTAACAAATGAGAGACAATTATTCCATACAGTTAATGCGGTCATATAAAAAATTTATTATTGTTTTCAAAAAAAAATTTCAAAATCTGAGAATGATTTTAAAACTTCTTAGGTCAACAAATATGTACATTTTTTTTTTAAAAAAAAATCATTTTGCTATTGAATTTTAAAAATCTTTTTTCGATATTATAATTGACACTAAATCCTCGAGGTTTGCATAAAAAAATATCATTTTCTACATCAATTATTGTAAGGTATTGTGAGACAGATGCAATGTCTTACTCACATCACAGTAACTACTTAAAGTATTATGAGGTTGGTAGATTGAATTGGCTTAAAAAAATTGGATTCTCATATTTTAAAATGGAAAAAAATAATATAATTCTGCCCGTTGTAGAGAGTAAAATTATATTTAGAAAACCAGCATATTTTGAGGATAAACTTAAAATAAAAACAACTCTTTTGAACCCACCTTCATACTCAATTGAATTTCAATACGAAATATTTAAAGATCAAATCCTAATTAATGAAGGATACACAAAATTAATCTTCTTTAATAAAATAAATAACAAACCAATTAGATGTCCAAAAGACATCGCTGATGCTATTAATAATTTTTAAAAAAATATAGTGTATCATCCCCAACTTTAATTTTCTTACAATACTTTGATTTTAGTTTCGGAGCGTGGATACCATCAACAATTTTTGTATCCGCTTTAAAAACCCTTACTTCATCCCAAACATCTTCCTCTAAAAATTTATTCAACGTGAATCTACCTCCTTCAATAATGACAGATTGTATTTTTTTATGATGTAAATATTGACAGATATCAAGTGCCTTTAATGTTTTTCCTTTTGTTTCGATTTCTTCAAATCCATTTAGTCCAATTTGATCATTTCCAATTATAAATTTTCTATTATTTATGTTGTTCCAGTTTCTTGTATTCAAAATAGGGGTGTCGTGTTTTACAGTGTTGTGACCAATCATTATTGCATGTTCTTGGCTTCTCCATTTGTGAGAAATTTGACGTGATAATTCGTTTGATATCCAATGGGGTCTTTTATCCCTCTTACTTTTGGGAGCTATGTAGCCATCAATTGATTCAGCCCATTTTAGTATGATGTAGGGTCTGTTTTTTTCAAAGTATACAAATAACCTTTTGTGTAAATCTTTACATTCTTTTTCTAAAATGCCAAATCTTACATTTACCCCATTTTCCATGAGATATTTTATCCCATTGGATTTCACAATTGGATTTGGATCTTCACATCCAATTACTACATTTTTTATACCTCTACGAACAATTTCGTTTGTACATGGTGGTGTTTTGCCATAATGACAACATGGCTCTAACGTAACAAAAAGTGTTGACTTGTTAAATAAAGATTTGTCTTTAACATTTATTATTGTGTTTATTTCTGAATGATTTCCACCAGCTCTGCTTGTAAACCCCTCAGAGATAATTTTTCCATCACAAAAAAGTAATGATCCTACATTGGGATTTGGATAAGTCAGCCCAAGAACTGACTGTCCAATTTCAATGCATCTTTTCATCAATTTTTCATCATTCATAGGCTTTAGAAATCATTATATTTATAACACACTAATTTACGAAAATGAAATATGAAATTAGAAAGATTAAAGAGAATGATAATTTCAAAATTAAAGACGTACTAATTAGTGTGATGAGAGAATTCGATGTTCCTGAAAGCGGTACCGCACTTGCTGATCCAGAATTAGACGATATGTTTGGATCATATCAAAACCCACGCAGTATTTATTTCGTTGTAATTGTAGAAAATCAAGTGTTAGGAGGAGCTGGCGTAAATGCATTAAAAGGTGAAAATGAAAATATTTGTGAAATACAAAAAATGTATTTTAAACCAAAAATCAGAAATCTTGGTATTGGAAAAAAATTAATTGAAAAATGTATAAAATTTGCTAAAACAACTGGATATGAATTTTGTTATATAGAGACTATGCATAATATGAAAGATGCGCAAAATCTATATAAAAAAAATGACTTTAGCTATATAGATCGGCCTTTAGGTAATACGGGACATACATCATGTCCTGTTTGGATGTTAAAAAAACTATGAAGCTTAAAGAACTAAAAGAATTAACACAAGCAAAGCTTTTAAAAATTTATGGAATTGAGGAGTCTAGATCAATATTTCATCTTCTCTTAAATGAATTTTTAGGCATAGATGTTATTAATTTTCATATAAACGGTGATAAAAAAATATCATTGGATTCATTGAATTTATTTAATGAGAAAATTTCTCTAATTGAGAAAGAAATACCAGTCCAATATGTCATAGGACATGTAATTATAGAGGGATTAAAAATATTTGTTAATAAATCTGTTTTAATTCCAAGACCAGAAACAGTTGATCTTTGTAATTGGATAATACAAAATAAACTTAATGATCAAGTAATTCTTGATATTGGTACTGGTTCTGGTCTTATAGCATTGTTTTTAAAAAAAAATTCTAATAATTGTGTAATCCATGCTTGGGATAATTCTGAAAAAGCACTTAGAATTGCAAAAAAAAATGCAAAACAAAATTATTTAGATATAAATTTTAATAATGTCGATATTTTAAAAAAACATGACCATACAATCAAATTTGATATAATCGTTTCTAATCCGCCTTATGTAAACAAAAAAGAAAAAAATTTAATTTCAAATGTGGTTTTAAAAAATGAGCCAAGCGAAGCAATTTTTGTTAATTCCGACGACGATCTGTTATTTTACAAGACCATAATTAATTTTTCCAAATCACATTTAAAACAGAAAGGAATTATTTATTTTGAATGTCATAAAGAAACTATAAATCAAGTAAAAAATTTGTTAATTATTAATAAATTTACTGATATAGAGATTAAAAAAGACTCATTCGGAATTAACAGAATGATTAAAGCTAATAGTTATGGAGATGCTTAAGTATATTGAGGACCTAAGAGATAAATTGCACCGTCATAATTACTTATACTACGTAAAGGATAATCCTGAAATCTCAGATTTTGAGTTTGATCAACTTTTGAATGAATTGGTTTTACTTGAAAAGGAATACCCACAATTTTTTGATTTGAACTCCCCAACACAAAGAGTTGGTAGTTCTCTAAGTAATTCTTTTGAAACATATAATCATAAATACAGGATGTACTCGCTTGAAAACTCTTATTCTAAACAGGATGTTTTGAAGTGGAATGAAAGGCTTGAGAAAAATTTGAGCCAAAAAAATTTATCATTTTCATGTGAATTAAAACTTGACGGTGTTTCTGTTAGTTTATCATATGAAAAAGGATTCTTGGTAAGAGGTCTAACTAGGGGGGATGGTATACAAGGTGATGATGTAACAGAAAATATTAAAACTATAAATTCAATTCCCTTAAAGCTCAATAGTCATGTAGATTATGATTTTGAAATTAGAGGGGAGGTAATCATTGAAAAAGAGGATTTTGAAAAAATGAATCGAATTCGTGAAAGAAATGGAGATGCAAAATACATGAACCCCCGAAATACTGCCTCTGGAAGCATTAAATTAATAAACAGTCTTGAGGTAAAAAAGAGACCATTAAAATGCTACTTTTTTCAAATTATAAGTGAAGATAAAAATATTTTGAATCAGACAGATGCTCTTGGTCTAGCAGAAGAACTAGGTTTTAAAACCTTGAAAACAAATAAATTTTGTAAGAATATCGAGGATGTCTTTGACTACATTGAATTTTGGGAGAAAAGAAAAAATGATTTAAATTTTGAGATTGATGGAATTGTCATCAAGGTTAATAATTTAGACCTTCAAAAAGAACTTGGTTACACGTCTAAATTTCCTAGGTGGGCTATTGCTTACAAATTTGCAACAGAGAGAGTTGAAACTAAATTACTTAATATAGAATACCAAATTGGTCGGACTGGAGTAGTGACGCCGGTTGCAATTCTTGAACCCGTTATCATCAATGGAACTAAAGTTAAAAGAGCATCTCTTCATAACAAAGATCAAATTGATAAATTAAACTTACATGAAAATGATTTTGTATATGTAGAAAAAGGTGGTGAAATAATTCCTAAAATCGTTGGTGTTAATAAAGAAAGGAGAAATAAAAACTCTTCAAAAATTATTTTCCAAAATTTTTGTCCCTCATGTAATAGTTCTTTAGTTCGAAGTTCCAATGAAGCTCAACATTATTGTCTGAATTCTAAAACTTGTATTCCTCAAATTTCAGGAAAGTTCAAACACTTTATATCAAGAAAGGCTATGAATATTGATGGTTTTGGAATTGAAACTATTGAAAGGTTAATAAAGATAAATGAATTGAAAACTTTTTCAGACATATATACTTTGAACGAGCAAAAGTTAGTTTCTATCGATAGAATGGCTGAAAAATCAGCTAGTAACCTTTTAATAGCCATTGAAAATTCAATCTCCCAACCTTTTCACAAAGTGCTTTTTTCACTAGGAATAAGACATGTTGGGGAAACAGTTGCATTAAACTTGGTGAACCATTTTGAAACTATTGAAAATTTGATGGACGCTGATTTCGAAGAAATCATCTCTGTAAACGAAATAGGAGAAAAAATCGCAGATAGCTTATTAGAGTATTTTAGTGATAATACAAATCGTCTTGAGATTCAAAAGTTGAAAGATTTGGGGCTCTCTTTCAAAAATAATTATCAAAACAAAAATACTCCCCTAAGTAATTTAAAGTTTGTTGTAACAGGAACTTTTGAAAAAATTTCGAGAGAAGATTTA
>ENA-OSEY01000234-OSEY01000234.1-marine-metagenome-genome-assembly--contig:-NODE-234-length-40910-cov-8.190581_pt1 | contig 40910 bp, 43 predicted proteins | sample MGYA00248465_ERZ534230 | MGnify/ENA primary metagenome ERZ534230 (study PRJEB26409, sample SAMN06344110) | marine metagenome | isolation source: Sea water from surface | place: Atlantic Ocean:Southern... | reverse complement strand
AATGTCCCTAGTTCAAGATCAATTGATATACAAGTTTCTAATTTAAGACCTGGACTTTACTATGTAAAAGTTGAGTCAGAAACTGTTAAAAAAACTGCAAAACTTATAAAAGAATGAAAAAATTAAAATACATATTGTTTATTTCGCTTGTTATTTTGGTATCGTGTAAAGGAAAAGATGGAGGAGGAAATGGTGATGTTGATCCTCCCCCACCAGTACCGACACCAACTGCTGCAACTCTAAATACACCTGCAAAAAATTCAGAATGCTTAGATGGTGAGAATGTTGAGTTTAAATGGGCTGCATCCGAAAATACTGATAGTTATGATATTGTAGTAAAAAACTTGTTAACCCAATCCCAAATTACTCAAACTACAACATCTACAACTGTCACTATACAATTGACAAAAGGACAACCATATTCATGGTATATCATTTCAAAATCAAATAGCACAACTGAAACTGCTGAAAGTGAAAAGTGGAAATTCTATCTCAAGGGAGATCCAGTTGCAAATTATTCTCCTTTTCCAGCAGATTTAATTAGTCCAAAAGCTGAAGCTACAGTAAGTGCAGGATCTATAAAGTTTGAATGGTCTGGAAGTGATGCTGACTCTGGTGATACACTCACATTCGATATATACATTGACACAGCAAACCCTCCTACAACTAGAATTAAAGCCAATCATACTACCAGCTCAATTAATCATGCTATTAATAGTGCTGGAACATATTATTGGAAAGTAATTACTAGAGATAATTCAGGAAGTAATTCTGACTCAGGTGTTTCAAAGTTTAAGGTTATAAATTAAAACTTTTAAGAATTTTAATAAATTTTTTTATTTCATCTTTAGTATTAAAAAAATTAAAGCTAACTCTAACACCAGTACCCCTTTGTGAACAAATAATATTGTTAGATATCAAATGTTGGTATAATCGACCTTTAGGATCACTTATATTGTAAATAGTTGAATGAGATTTTCTCATTTTTATTTTTGAGTCAAGCATATCAATATTCTCTAATTCTACCTTAACATATTTTGATAAATCATGTAATTTTTTTTCAATTTTATTAATAATTGTACTTAATTTTTTTAATGAAAATTCTAAACTACCTATTGCCAACATATCATAATGTCCAATATCAATTGCTTTTTTAAATTCTGAACAATTGAGCTGGAGAAATTTATTTTTATAAAAATCTTTTTTTACTAATAAAAATGCAACACCGTAACCAGCAAGCATCCACTTATATCCACTAGAAATTAATACTTCAAAAGGTGAATTATTAAAATCAAATTCGCAGGTTCCACAAAACTGAGTCCCATCCGCAATTATTGAGAGTTGATTATTATTTGACTTTAATTTTTTTAGGAAATTTAAATCTATTTTAATTCCATCAATCCATTGTATTACAGATATTACAAGAAAATCAGGTTGATACTTTTCAACAGCAATTTTTATATTTTCTTCAACATATAAATCATTTTTGACATAAATTATATTAAAATTATTTTTAATAATTGCTTCAGAAATTGATGGATAATCATTCTCCAAAACCAAAAAGGAAGGTTCTCCTTTAAATTGACTTACAAGTGAATGGAAACCTCTCGAAAACGAATTAGAAAAAAATACATCTCCAGTTTTTACATTAAAAAATTTTGAAAGATTTTTCTCTACTTTAATAACATCATCTTTATGAGATTCTCTTATTTGACTTTTTTTTATTAAAGAGTTTTTTTCATATTTATTTCTCCAATCATGTAATTCATAATACATGGGTCCAGCCTTGGCGCTATCTAAATATATTGTTGATGGATCTTCATAAAATCTCATATGAATGCTTTAGGTTAAATGATTAATTCTCTTAATTTTGCACTTTATGAAAAGTAAAAATAATTCAGATATCGATCAAGAGCAAATTGAGTTGCTAGAATACGCTCAAAGTAGGATAAAACAAAAGAAAAATCTTTACTATCATTTTGTATTATTTTTATTTATATCAATTATAAGTTTAACACTTAATCATATATTTTCAATATCAAACAATGTCTCTTTTTTAAACTATTCATGGTCATTCTGGTTAATTTTTTCATGGTTTTTTCTTTTTCTGTTCCATGTTTTTAATGTGTATGTTACTAATAGATTCATGAGTAAATCCTGGGTTAGAAAACAAAAAAGTAATCTTATTAAATTACAAAAGTTGAAAATTGAAAATCTTAAAAAAGAAGCTGAAATTGAATCAAAAATTAAGGCAGAATCTGAAATTTTTAATAAAAAATCACAGCTGATTACAATAATTGTTGCCGCAGCAGAAAATGATGTCATTGGTATTGACAACAAACTTATATGGCACTTAAGTAATGATTTAAAAAGATTTAAGGAACTAACAAAAGGTCATCATGTTATCATGGGCAGAAAAACTTTTGAATCGATGCCTAGGGCATTACCTAATAGAACGAATATTGTAATTACTAGGAAGAAAGATTATTTAGCTGAAAATGCAATTGTAACAAATTCATTAAGTGATGCAATTTCAATTTCATCTGAAGATTCACAACCATTCATAATTGGTGGTGGTGAAATTTATAAAATGGCTCTTAATATCTCTGATAGGATAGAATTAACTCGGGTTCATCATAATTTTGATGGTGATACTTACTTTCCAGAAATTGATGCTAAAATCTGGCGTGAAACAAATAGAATTGAAAAGAAAAAGGATGATAACCATAAGTATAATTATACTTTTATCACCTACGAAAAAATTAAATAATATATGAAAGCTTTTGTATTTCCAGGTCAAGGATCTCAATTCCCAGGAATGGGATACGATTTATATAAATCCAATGAAAAAGTTAAATCACTTTTTAATGAAGCAGATGATATTTTAGGTTTTACATTATCAAATGTGATGTTTAATGGGAGTGAAGAAGAATTAAAGCAAACTAAAATAACTCAACCGGCAATATTTTTACATTCAATTGCGGAACTAATTGTATTACAAGAAACTCATTCACCTAATGCTGTTGCTGGTCATTCTTTAGGCGAATTTTCATCACTCGTTGCAAATAATACTATCTCATTTGAAGATGGATTGAAACTAGTTTTTTTAAGAGCTAAAGCGATGCAAAAATCTTGTGAGAATAGTAATGGAACAATGGCTGCAATTTTAGGTCTTGATGATAAAATAATAAAAGAAACATGTGAAAGTTTTGATGGAAATGTAACAGCAGCTAATTTTAATTGTCCCGGCCAGGTCGTTATTTCTGGAGAATTAAATGCTGTAAAAATGATATGCGAAAAATTTAATGAAATTGGAGCAAGAAGAAGTATTCTTTTACCTGTTGGTGGCGCATTCCATTCAAACTTAATGAATGATGCAAAATCTGAACTAAAAGAAGCAATTCATAAGACTAAATTTAATAATCCAACATGTCCAATTTATCAAAATTTTACAGCCCAAAAAACAACAAGTATTGATATAATTAAAGAAAACCTAATTAATCAATTAACTGCACCTGTATTATGGACACAAACAATAAATAATATGGTTAATGATGGATATTTAGATTATATTGAAGTTGGACCAGGAAAAGTTTTACAAGGCTTAATTAAAAAAGTTAATAGAGAAGTTTCTACAGAATCAGCTTTAGGTTAAAAATTTATTGATTTTATCAGATATATAATCAATTTGTTCAAGACTTAACTCGGAATGCATTGGTAAAGATATTACCTCATTTATCAACTGGTTAGTTATGCCAAAATTTTCCTCTTTAAATCTTTTATCAGCATAAGCTTTTTGAAGATGAAGTGGTACTGGGTAGTAAATTCCAAAAGGGATTTTATTAATAGTCAAATACTCACTTAAAGCATCTCTATCTGAATTTATAATTCTTAATGTATACTGATGAAAAACGTGAGAATTGCGGTCTCCAACTACTTTTGGTGTAATTATTTTTGGATTATTTTTGAAGAAAGATGTATAAATATCTGCAGATTTCCTTCTCTTTTCATTGTATGTATCTAAAAGTTTCAGCTTTTCGTTTAATACAACAGCTTGGATGCTATCTAATCTAGAGTTAACCCCAACAACATCATGATAGTATCTTTTGTACATACCATGATTAGCTATACCACGAATTAGATGCGCTAATTCATCATTATTTGTGAAAATCGCACCTCCATCACCATAGCAACCTAGATTTTTAGATGGAAAAAATGATGTTGTACCAATATCTCCAATACAACCTGTTTTTATTTTTTTTCCCTCTTTATTCTTAAAATATGCTCCTAAAGCTTGAGCATTATCTTCAATTATATATAAGTTATATTTTTTTGCAATTTCTAAAATTTCGTCCATGGCTGCTGGCTGACCGAAAAGATGTACTGGCACAATTGCTTTGGTTTTAGATGTAATAGCCTTTTCAATAGCCTGAGGATTAATGTTAAAGGTGTCTATATCAACATCGACAAGTACTGGGGTCAAACCCAAAAGAGCTATGACTTCAACAGTGGATGCATAAGTAAAATCTGCAGTTATGACTTCATCACCTGGCTTAAGTCCTAATCCCATCATCGCAACTTGCAAAGCATCAGTACCATTTGCACATGGAATAACGTGCTTGACCCCCAAATAAGATTCAAGATTAGACTGAAATTTTTTAACTGCTGGTCCATTAATGAACTGAGCTGATGATAGAACTTCACTAATACCTTTGTCAACTCGTGATTTTATAAATTGATACTGGGTCTGTAAATCGACCATTTGGATTTTTTTCATTAAAAAATTTTGTATAAAAATACTATTTCTAAATGTATTACTTTAGTAATCGTGAATCATTTATACAACATAATCATAGAACTTGTTGATAAATTAATATTACCAATATTCAGTTTTTTTAGCAAAAAGATCAAACGTTTTAGAATTAATAGAATTGATTTAATTGAAAAAATTGAAAATGAATTAACAAACAAAAAAGAAAATATTTGGTTTCATGCAGCATCATTAGGTGAATACGAGATAGCAGTTCCTATTATTAAAGAAATAAAAAAGAAGTATCAATGTAATATAATCCTTACATTTTTTTCCGAGTCAGGATTTAAACTAAAAAAAAGGGTAAAGCAGATTGATAATACATTTTATTTACCATTAGACACCAAATCAAATACTAAAAAATTTCTTGATATAATAAATCCAAAAATTTCAATATTTATTAAATCAGAAATATGGCCTAACTATCTTAAAGAAATAAGAAAAAGGAAAATGAAAGCATATTTATTAGAATCAAGATTTAAAAAAAATGACTGGTATTTTAAAAGTCCTTTCAAAGATTTTATGATCAAATCATTAAAAACATACACTAAAATATTTACGCAAGATTTACAATCAGAAAATGTATTAAAGAATAATGGTATTAAAAAAGTTATAAATTCAGGAAGTTTAAAAATTGAAAGAGTTGTAGATCAATTAAATGAAAATAACAATAATGAAGTAATTAAAAAATATAAAGGAAATAATATTTGTATTGTTTGTGGAAGCACTTGGGAAAAAGATGAGAAAATATTATTAAAATATATTAAAGAGTCAAAAAATAATAATATAAAATGGATTATTGCTCCACATGATGTGTCAAAAGATAATATAGATAGAATAACTAAAAAACTAGACTCTAAGTTTTTAATTTACTCTAAAATAAACAAAAATAATGTACATGGTAATATACTAATTTTAGATACAATTGGAGATCTAAAAAGCATTTATAACTATTCAGACTTAAGTTATGTTGGTGGAGGCATGGGACTTTCAGGTTTACACAATATCTTAGAAGCATGTGTTTACCGAACACCTGTAATTATTGGAAAAAACTACTCTGGATTTATTGAAGCGGAAGATCTAGTAGAATTGGAAGGAGTTATTTCTGTAAAAGATTACAATGAATTTAAAATAGCACTAGAGATTTTAATTAATAATAAAGATGTTTTTCAAAATAAAGTAAAAATAATTTCCGAATACATAAATAGTAAATTAGGAGCTTTATCAATTATTCAAAATGAAATATAAAATGAAAAAAATAATACTTAATCTTACGATAATAATCTTCACCGTTACAACATATTCACAAAGTGATGTCTATTCATACTCTGAAAACGGTATTATAAATAGAATTATCATTGATAACAATTATTTTGTTATGACTAGCTATAAAGTTGACACAAATAAGTTTGTCAAAACAATAGGTGGTTTCTACAGTGAAAATGATAGTAAGTTGAACGTAGATTTAGAGTTTAACTCTAACTATAAAAATGATAGTATCTCTAAAATTAAAATAGAAAAAAAAGCTAATTGGAAAAAAATTTCTCTTAAAGAAAATGATTTACAAGGCAAATGGTTAATGGTTGGTAGAGTAAGAAATGGGAATGAACAAAGGAGAAATCTTGATAGGCCAAGAAAAACAATGAAATTTTTAATTAATGGATATTTTCAATGGATTGCTTTTAATACTGAAACATTTCAATTCTCAGGCAGTGGAGGAGGTAAATACATAACAAAAGATGGTAAATACATTGAAAGTATTGAATATTTTTCAAGAGATGATTCGAAGGTTGGTCTTAATCTAGAATTTGATTATGAGCTAATAAATAAAGAATGGAATCATAAAGGGTTTAGTAGCAAAGGCGATCCATTACATGAAATTTGGGTAAAAAGAAGATAATTTTTTAATTATATTAAAAATTAATTAAATGAAGTTTTTAAGATTTTTTAGAATAAAATCCGCAAATAGAAAGGATTATTTAAAGTATGCAATTGGAGAAATTTTTCTAGTGGTTATTGGTATTCTAATAGCACTTTCAGTTAACAATTCAAATGAAGAAAGAAAACTAAGAAAAGAAGAAAAAAAAATTTTATTATCACTACATAGTGAAATTTCAAATAATTTAAACAGTCTTGAAACCTCACTTAATGAAAAAAAAAATATTATTGATGTTAATAACAGATTTTTAAAATATACAGGTCCGGGACTAGAATGGAAATCTGAATCAAAATTAGACAGTTTAATGTACTATTTTACAGTTTCTGGATGGATTTATGTCGCAGACAATGGTGTATTAAATGAAATTATTAACTCTGGAAAACTTTCAATAATTGAGGATATAAAAATTAAAAATATCGTAGCATCTTTACCTCAGCAAATTGCACAGATAATCGAAGAAGATAGGCTTTACAGAGATGATCTTCATCAATACTTTTTACCATATGTTAGTAAAAATTATAAACTTCGAAATATTACAGAGTTCAGAGAACTTTATAAATTTAGTAAGTCTGATCTGGGAAAATCAAGATTTCAGAAATCAAATCAAAATTTAATTAATGATTTAGAATTTGAAAATATTCTTACCATACAATCTATCTGGATTAAATTTTCTATAGAAATGTGTGAAAATTTAAAAATTAAATTTTCAAAAATTCAAGAATTAATCGAATCAAAATATGATGATGTTGATTATAATACATTAAATCAAGATTTAGAGGAAGGATTTTGGGGCTGATTGATTTAGCTGTCTGAAAACTATCCTAATCAAGTCTTTTATGATTGAGTAGAAGGATGGAAAATAAAATTATTTAAGGTATTTATTTGGTATTTTGGTTTTTTCTGATTCTTGCATCCAAAAAATATTTATAACATACCATCTTTTGTTATCGTACATTAACTGTATACTGTTTATACCTCTCATAAATGGTATTGTATCTGTTTTTTTTCTAAAAGACTCATAGCTTGAAAATACGTGAGCAATATTTCCAAATCTTTCAATTGTATTATTCATTCCAACTTCGTGAAAACCATTTTCATAAAGCCATTTACCAGATGTTTCAATATATTCTTTAGGCGTCATATACCTAGCTGTGTGAGATTCTTGAGAAGGCCCTGTTGGGATTAATTTTGCGTCTTTATGAAATAAGTTTAGAAATAGATCCCAGTCTCTTTCCTCACCTTTGTCTCCAGAAATAACATCGTAAAGACTTTCTATTGTTGATTCAATAGTTTTTGTCTTTTGTTCCACAGAAATCTGTGAATTTAAACTTAGAGATGCTATTAAAAAAAGTATATATATATTTTTCATTATTATAAATTTAATAATAGGAAATAAAAACCCCAACAGATGTCAGGGTTTATTGTGCGGGTGAAGGGACTCGAACCCCCACGCCGTTAAGCACTAGATCCTAAGTCTAGCGTGTCTACCAATTTCACCACACCCGCAAGAGCGTTCAAATATAAGCAAGTTTATTAAAATAATCCTATGATTTTTATGTGTAAAAAATTGAATTTAATTAAATTTACAGCCTATTTATAATGAGTTTTAAAACATATATTGAAAGTAATAAAGAAAGGTTTTTAAATGAGTTATTTGAACTCATAAAAATTCCATCTGTAAGTGCTGTTACAGAACACAATAATGACACCAGAAATGCTGCTAAATTTCTATTTGATCAATTTCAAAATCTTGGAATGAATAATTGTGAAATTTGTGAGACTAAAGGACACCCGATTGTTTATGCAGAAAAAATTATTGATAAGAACCTACCAACAGTTCTTGTTTATGGACATTATGATGTGCAACCTGTTGACCCTATTGAGCTGTGGGATACTGAACCATTTAATCCAACAATAAAAAAAACTGATATTCATCCAGAGGGTGCAATATTTGCTCGTGGATCATGTGATGATAAAGGTCAGATGTTTATGCATCTAAAAGCTATTGAAGTATTGAATAATAATGGTGGATTGACCTGCAATGTAAAATTCATGATTGAGGGCGAAGAGGAAATTGGTAGCGATAACCTAGAAGCTTTTGTAAAAGAAAATAAAGAAAAGTTAAAATGCGACATTATTATTGTTTCAGATACAGGAATGATCAATAAAAGCACGCCTTCTATAACCGTTGGACTTAGAGGTTTGGCTTATCTTGAGGTTGAACTTACTGGCCCTAATAGAGATCTGCACTCAGGTCATTATGGAGGAAGTGTTGCAAACCCTATAAATAGTTTAGCTAAAATGATTTCATCTCTCCATGATGAAAATCATAAGGTAACTATTCCAGGTTTTTATGATGATGTGATTAATTATAGTGATGAGCAAAGAGAAAAGGATAGTCTTATACCCTTTGACTTGAATGAATTTAAGGATTCATTAAAAATAAAAGATATCCTTGGTGAAAAGAATTATAGTACAGTTGAAAGGAGATCTATCAGACCTTGTTTAGATGTGAATGGAATTTGGGGAGGATACACAGAGGAGGGATCAAAAACAGTCATTCCAAGTAAAGCTTATGCTAAAATATCAATGCGTCTTGTAAGTAACCAAGACTGGAAAAAAATCAGTCGTCTCTTTACAGAACATATGAAAAATATAACTCCCAAAGGAATGTCAATAAAAATTAACGAACATCATGGTGGTCAACCATATTTAACCTCTACAGATTCAAAAGCATATTCAGCTGCAAGTAAGGCCTATATGTCTGTATTTAATAAAGAGCCATTTGCTGTTAAGGACGGTGGTTCAATTCCTATAATTGCTCAATTTGAAAAAGAATTGGGAGTTAAAACAATATTAATGGGTTTTGGATTAGATAGTGATGCAATTCATTCACCAAATGAACATTTTGGATTATCCAATTTTTATAATGGAATTGAAACAATATCGAATTTTTATAAATTCTACAGTTAATACTTATTTAAGATTTACTAAAAATAAGTCTGATGCAATTCCATCTGCCAAAAATCTACCTGAATTGGTGGTTAGATAAACATTATCCCTGATTTCTACATTTTTTTGAACAATGTGCTTTTGGATTTTTTCCAGAAAATAATTTTTAAAATTTACATTAAAATTAGATTCAATATATTCTGTTGAAATACCCCAAATTGTTCTTAAACCAGTCATAATATATTCATTATAGTGATCAATTCTAGTTAGTTTTTCTTTCTTAAAGTAAGATAGTCCTTGATTTATATGGTCAATGTATTTTTTATTATTCGAAATATTCCAGCTTCTAAAATTTCCATCAAAACTATGAGCAGATGGTCCAATTCCAATATATTTTTTTCGTAACCAGTATGCTGAATTATTCTGTGAAAAGAAATCTTTTTTTGCAAAACTACATACTTCATAATTAATAAATCCCCTGTTAGTCAACCTTTCATTTATTAGCTTAAATTGATCATAAACAAGTTGTTCATCGGGCATTTCAATTATTGATTTTTTTAGAAATGTTTGTAAAGCTGTTTTAGGCTCTATAGTTAGAGCATAAGCAGATATATGATTTAAGTCAAATTTTTGAATAAAATCTAAATTATAGTTGCAAGACTCTAAACTTGATTCTGGTAAACCATATAAGATATCGATTGAAATGTTTTCAAAATATTTTCTTGCCATTTCTATAGATTTAATAGCTTTTTTTGAATCATGAGCTCTGTTCATAGATTTCAGCTCCTTATCAATGAAAGACTGTACTCCGATACTTATTCGGTTAACAACTGAATTTGATAAAGCAGATAATTTACTTTTGGTCAAATCATCAGGATTTGCTTCAACTGTTATTTCAATGTTTTTCTCGACATCAAATTTTTTTAGAATATTTTCAATAATAGTGTTTAATTCTTTTTCAGTTAAGATAGTTGGTGTCCCTCCTCCGAAGTATATTGTTGAAATTTTATCATTAAAACCTAATGCCTTTTGATTGATTTCCTTATTAATCGCAGTTAAAACTTCATCTCGATTGTTTTGAGAAGTTGAAAAATGAAAATTACAGTAATGACATGACTGTTTACAGAACGGAATATGTAAATATAATCCTGCCAAAAATTAATTTATTTTTTTTGGATTGTTTTTTATATAAGAGCTCCACCCTGAATATTTTTTATCTATTGATATGCTTTCATTATTATAAAAGTGGCATACAGCAGCAGCTAAGCCATCAGTTGAGTCTAAATTTTTAGGCAATTCTTTTATGTTAAATAGATTTTGTAACATTTTAGCTACTTGTTCCTTAGAGGCATTACCATTTCCCGTTATGGCCATTTTAATTTTCTTTGGTGAATATTCAGTAACAGGAATTTGCCTTGATAAACCCGCTGCCATTGCAACTCCCTGTGCTCTTCCCAACTTTAGCATAGATTGAACGTTTTTACCGAAAAAAGGGGCCTCGATAGAAATTTCATCTGGTTTGTGTTTATCGATCAACTTGATTGTTTTTTCAAAAATCAGTTTTAATCTAACATAATGGTCAACAATTTTAACAAGCTTTAATTCATCCATTTCAATTAATTCCATTTTCTTATTCATAACTTTTATTAATCCAAAACCCATAATTGTTGTACCTGGATCAATACCTAAAATTATTTTATCTATTTTTTTCAAACCTATTTTGATTTTATAATTATTGGTAAATCAAATTTCGAATTAACTGAAACACCCAAATTTGTCTTTGTAGCTGGAAAAACTATAGGCAATAAATCAACTGAATTATCTAATAAAATTTCAAAATTTGGAATATTTAAAATTATATTTTCAGGAATATTTTTTTTTGAAATAGTAACTTTTCCTGAGTTATTAATTAGTAAAGAAATAGTTACAGTATCATTTATTGGATTTTTAATAATCACATTGGATAAATCAATTTTTTCTAATAGATGATTTGATAAAAATGATTCAAAACATTCTCTGATAAGATTTGAATCATTTAAACTATTACATTCCTTTACGGATGGAAATTCATCTAATTCACTCCAGGTAATTTTTTCATCAATAGTCTCTGTTAATTTATTATCAAGTTTACTCTTGCATGAAGTTACTAGTATTAAACTTATTAATATTATTTTTGCAATATTCACTTGATATGAAATTACAAAATTTTATAAATTAAATGATTGACATAATTCTGTTAATACTTGGTATAGTTTTATGTATGGCTGGAATTGTTGGTAGTTTTATTCCTATAATTCCTGGACCTATAACATCATGGGTTGGTATCCTAATTTTAAACCTGACTAGTGCTGTTGATTTTAACTTCTACTTTGTAATAATTACTCTGATTATTGCAGTAATCATTTCAGCTCTAGATTATATAATTCCCATAGTTGGAGTTAAAAAATTAGGAGGTTCAAAGGGAGGCTTAATAGGAGCTTCAATCGGTCTTGTTATTGGTTTCATAATATTAGGTCCACTTGGGATAATTTTCGGCCCATTTGTAGGTGCAGTTACAGGAGAAATAATTAATAAAAAAAATCTTAAACAGTCTATAAAACCAGCTTTAGGTTCTTTAGTAGGTATCCTTATTGGATCCGGGATAAAATTCTGTTTATCTATGGTATATTTATTCTTTTACTTGAATATTTTTTGGAACTATAGAGATAACTTTTTTTAATAGTAATCACTCCTGTTATCCACTACATCAGCAGATTTTTTTAGACTTTGAACAACATTAAAATCAAGATTTGTTCTTAATTTGTTAGTCAATTGATTTTCAAAGGCAGAATATGTCTCGATTTCTTCCGCACTTTTTAAATTGTTAAGCTTGATCATATAAACACCTGTTTCACCCTCAATTAGTTGAGAAACTTGACCAACTTCAAGTCCAAAAGCGGATCCAATTACTTTAGGCTCAAAACCTGCCTGTGAAACTATTGGAGTTATCTGATTTAAAGCAGAAACATTTACAATTTCTAAATTATTGTTTTTGGAAAGATCATCTAGGTTTTTAAAATTTTTGTTGTTGGCAATAATTTTTTCCGCTTTCTTTTTATTTTTTAATATGGGGAGAACAGTTAGAGAAGCTAAGTCAGCTGGCATCAATCCCTCTTCTTGCTTATCTTTTATTTGAACAATAACAAAACCTCCCTTAGATAAATCAAATCTTTTATAGTCACCTTGTTCTGAATCCTCATTAAATAGCCATTGAACAAGTCGTCTTTGGTTTTCCATATTTGGAAGATCGTGATCTAATTCTCCAATATTATTCAGTGATTTTACCTCAAAGTCTAAAGTTTCTGCAGTTTGATTAATATCCAAACTATTTCCAAGATCTATTTCAAATTTGGATGCAATATTAAAAATTGAATCACTAGTTCTATCAGATGGTATGTTTTTAAGTCCTAGTGTACCAACTAAAACAACATCCTCTTTTGCTACAACTTTAATCACGTGAAAACCAAAGTCAGTTTCTACTAAACCTATTCTACCAATTCTATTGGAAAAAACAAAGTCATTGAAGGGTTTTACCATCATTCCCTCCTGAAAAAAACCAAGATCTCCACCATTAGACTTTGATGGACCATCAGAGAATTCCACAGCATATGTTGAAAAGCTGTCAGGATTAGATCTTGCAAGTTTTAAAATTCGATTAGCTTCTTTTCGTGCATCATCTTTACTTCTGGTTATTTGAGGAGGAGCTCCCTGTGAACCATTGTATGAAACGAGAATATGACTTGCTCTAACATTTCCATTTGTTTTTTTATCTAACATTTTTGAATATTTCAAAAACTCTCCGTCAACATATGGACCATAGGTCTTATTATTGTCTAAATTAAAAATCATTTGAGCATGATCTGAGCTAAAATATCCTTTTGGCCTGTAGAGTGAATCGTAAGGAATATCTGAGTTTTCGCTCAAGAATAATTCTAAATCAGATGATGTTAAAAACCCTGGAACAACTTCATTTAGTTTTGAAACCTGGTTATACTCCTCTCTTTGGTTAAGAAGATTTTCCATTCTTAATCTCAAGTCACTTTCATCCTTTTTTGAAGGAGATTCATCAAAAATTACATAATCAATACTCCTTGTTGATTTTTGTTCATAATCTTCAGGATTATCTTTAATATATTTATTTATCTCAGATTTCTTTACCGAAACTAATGAATCGTTAATGGTTGTGTAAGGTATTTTGACAAAAGAAATATCAGCAATCGAATTAGAATTAGCATGTTGATTTTTACCTTCGAAAAAAGTTGAATTTAATCCAGATGAAATAAGGTTAAAATAGGTATTAGCTTTAATTTGATTATTAAATTGATTTTCTTGATTACTCCACTGAAAATAAGCATCCGGATTAATTTCTTTTAATTCAGCTATGAAGTTTGAAAACTTATTCACGTCAAACTGTCCAGCATCATTTAAAAAGCGATCATCTGAACTAAAACTAGGACTTTGGGACAAAAAATATTCTAAATGATCTACTGACGATCCAATTCCTAACTCATTTATTTCCTGATTCAATAACTCTAACCTAACAGATTCATCCCAAGCAGTGGTTAAAGCTTGTAAATCATTAAAATTATAAGATTTTTTTAAAACATCTAACTGATTTCTAAAATCAGTAATTGAAAGCTCTTCTCCATTTACTTTACCAACTGGTTCTTGAGACTGGAATCCACTTCCATCAAAAACACCAGCGATTACAAAAGCAAATAATGCCATACCAATTACGGCAATTAAAACAAATGAATTTTTTCTAAGATTACCTAAAACAGCCATAGTTTAAAATTGGGTAACGAAAATACAAATATTACTTAAAGAATCCACAACTAAATTTTATTAATGCTCAATTTAATTACTTGTGCTTGTTACGCTTATTAAATTTAATCCTATAATAACGTCTAAAAAAATACATAGAAAAGGATAATGCACAAAAAAGTAAAAGATGGAGGTTATCTGTTATAGATTCTTTAAATAGTAAGAGATCAATTAGTATAACTGAACCTATAACTAAATATAAGTATTCTGAAATTTTATAATATTTCATTTAATTATCTTCAAATAAGAAATTTCCATTAAGCTGACCCGTCCTTAACAAACTAAATGATTTATCTGCATCAAATTTACTGGCATTGATATCATAATCATTTCCTGAAAATACTATATTTTTTTCAGTAAATAACCATTCTTCATCTGGATCCCAATAGATTTGTGGGGAAAGAATTGATGCACCATCAGGCGAAAGAATCTTAACATTACCCTCCAAACTAACCATTTTTGTCTGATAATAAACGATCCCATAATCAGAACTTACAATTGTTGAACCGTTATATGGATCAAAAAACTCAATTTTTAATCCATTAGGAAATTCAGAATATGGAAATGGTTGATTTGTATAGTCAATATTTTTAGGTGACTGCAGTATAGCCTTGATTTTAGCGGAATCAGAATATTTAAGAACAAAATTTTCAGTGACTCCAGCAGGAATTTTATTTACTTCATTAATTCTTATAACCTCATTGTAATCATTTTCACATGAAAAAAATAAAATAATGATTAAAATAAAATTTTTCAAATTATTATAATGATGGAACAGTAACAGAGGAGCCAATCCAACACTTAAAAGATATTACAGTTCCAGCATTGCCCTCTGTAAAAATATCAGTTTTAGTTGGAGCTCTACCTTCATAACTTTCTGCAGTTTTTACAGCAGTTCTTCTAATAGTTGGGTCAACTGAGGCTGCTTTTCTAGCTTCTTTGGCTGCTAACCAATATACAGCTCTCTTTTCAAATTGAGTTGTTCCGCAGTTATTTGCACTGGATGCATATAAGTTTGAGATTAGTAAATATGCTCTTCCCATGGACGGTTGATACTCAAGAGCAGCTTTAGCATAACTTCTTGACTTAGAAAACTGTTTAGTGTTTTTAAACTTAGTCGCAATTTTATACGAAATTCTTGCTTTTTTAATATTATCAGTCTCTAATTCAATAGATTCATTATAAAAGTTTAATGCTTCCTGATTATTACCTTTTTTATCATTTAATAAACCTAGATAATAAGCTGAATTAGCAGAGGGATTTAGATTATGTAATAGCTCTACTAATTCTACAAAAAGAGGATCATCAGAACATTCTTTGCTATCCATTCTACTAGCAGCTCTGTTGAGCCAAACAGGATTTGTTTTATTTTCCTCTAAATTTTTTCTGTATAGTGGAATTAAATTTTCACAAGTTGATTCTTTAGCAATAATTGCATTGAGATTTTTCAAATAAGTAGATGATGCAGTTGAATTAATACCAAATGCTCTTTTATTTGACTTTTCTCTTGAGCTAAGAGCTTCACCAGATTCCTCTTTCTTGATGATTTTGTCTAATTGTTTGGAATATCCATCAATAACCTCTTCAAATCTTTCTGAAATTTCTTCATATTTTTCAAAAATATCTTCCATTGTAACAGATCCTTCTTTATATAATTGAAAATAAACCTTAAAGTAATTATAAAGAGGTTTTGGGTCATCAAAACTTTCTCTGTCTTGCTTATATGCTGTGTTAAAAACATTATAAATTTCTTGATTTGATGCCAATTTAAAATCAACCATTGCCTGAGCTTTATTTGATATAATTTCGCCAACTATTTTTCTTCCTCTATATTCAGGGAAATTAATCAACCACTCATCGTATAGTTTCAATAAATCCTCTTGATATTTTTTTGCATCTGCTTGACCTTCATCACCTTTTTTTAAACTTTCTTTTATAAAAGTCTCTAACATTCTTTTTCCATATGTGTAAATTGCAACATTTATTTTTGGACATGTATTCCTAACTTGAATCCAAGGTTCATAAGCCGAATCATAATTTTTTACTTTATAGTATTCTGCAAAGATGGATAGATTTGATAAGCAATCATCTGCAGATTGTGAGTAACCAGCGATGGAAAATAAAAATGCAATTAAAATTAGAAACTTCTTCATATTTAATGTGATATTAATTATACATACTTCTAATAAACCACAAATCGTTCAAAGATACACCAATTCTTATACTGAAAAATTTCTCCTTTATAAGACTAGATTTGTTGGTACCCCTTTGTCCAATCTCAAAACCTAGGTTTGCGCTAGATATACCAGCAAGAGGTATGCCAAACCCAAAATTTAATCCAATTTCATTTACTTGTTGATTGTTTACATACAATCCACCACTCTTAAATCTTAATCCAGCCCGATAAGTTACAGTGCTAAAAAAATTAGTGAAGGAATCATACTTTGGAAGATAAAATCCACCCAATGAATAAGTTTGAGATGAATTAAATTCAACATTCTCTAATGACATCAATTGATTTTTATATCCTCCTGCATCAGTTTTCTTATAATTAGCACCTATATACCACTTTTTATCTTCTCCAAATCCCAATCCAAAACTTATGCTTTTTGGAATCTTAATATTTGTTTCTTTTAACCCTAACGATGACAAATCAATTATTTCAGAGTCTCCACCAAAATTTCCATTTGGATTAATAGTATTAATTGTCTGATTATTTTGAGAAGTATAATTTGCTTCAGGTTGATATATTATTCCAGTATAAAGAGTAATTTTTTCTCCAAAAGTTTTCTGGTAAGCTGTAGAAAAATTGTAGTCTAATCCACTAACAGAGGATTCACTAGAAACCGTGGTATACAACTCAACATCCTCTAAAATTTTAGTGTGATAATGATTTAAATTACCAAATGCATATGAGCTAGATAATCCAAATCCCCAGTTTTTAAATAATTCAAATCCTATTGAAACAAATGCATTACTGATTCCTCCACTTCCTGTAAATCTATTCAATTCAGGAGGGCTTTGAGATTTATCATCGTTTTCCAATAAATAACCAACAGAAGTTTGTGGTTTAATTCCAAAAGAAAAAGACAACAATTTAGTAGGTATTGCAACAGAAATGTAATTTATTCCTGCTACAGTTGATTTCTCATTATTAGACTCTGTATTGTAACTTGAATTTTTAAGACCAACACCAACAGAGTAATTAACGAATTTTAATTTAGAAAGTGTCGCTGCATTATTCATATTTTGATGTACACTGTCATAATATACTGTATTGCTTCCCATCATTTGATTTTCCACGGTAGCAGTAAAATTTGTATCACCTACTCCAAAATAAGAATATGGTGAAAAACTAGACTTCTGGGAGTATGAAAATGACGAAATGATAATTAGCGGAAGGAGTACTCTATACATTTTACTTGTTAAATTCAATTAAATAATCTAGTCCTTTAAAAATATAATTTGAATTTGTAAATATGGTGTTTTTTATTTTGCCTGACAAAAAATTAGAGTCACCACCCGTGATTACAACAATTAAATTATCAAAAAGACTATTATATTGCTTTATAAACCCTTCAATTTCAAATTTTATTCCTCCTAAAACCCCAATATCAAGAGATGTTTTGGTATCATCAGCAATGAATTTTTTTGGATAATCAAGATCAGTCTCAAATAAATTAAATGCATCATCAGAAATAGACTTTATTCTCATTTTTAATCCAGGGGATATCCCACCAGGATTATAAATATTATCTGATGATTTAATGTCATATGTAATACATGTTCCTAAATCAATAACTAAAACATTCTTATCTGGAAAATCTCTTTTTGCAGCGCACATTAAAGCTAGCCTATCATGGCCAACCTCCTTGATGTCATGGTTCAATGTAAATGGAAGTTTAATGTTTTTATTAAAAGAAAAAAAAACTGTTTTTTCTTTTAAAGCTTTAACTAAACTATCATTTGGTTTAGAAACATTTGAAAGGGCTGAGTATGTAATATCATATTCGCTTATTATATTAATCAAGTCTGAAACTTCAAATTTTTTGAATTTAAATTCTTTAATTATTTTTTTATTGTTTGAAATTGCAACTTTAGTTAAGCTGTTTCCTATGTCAATAAGAAGGTTCATAAAACTTCTGTAAAATTAAACAAGTTTTTTTCAAACTTTACATTTATAGTTAAAACGTTTATATTTGCTCTTGCAATTTTTAAAGGTACCTTAGCTCAGTTGGTAGAGCAAAGGACTGAAAATCCTTGTGTCCGCAGTTCGATTCTGCGAGGTACCACAAAAAACCTCCTTCAATGGAGGTTTTTTTATATATTTAAATAAAAATTAAACTATGAAAAAAATATTATTATTTATGATTACAATTTTTTTAATTTCTTGCGAAACAGCAGTTGTTGAAAAAGTTGAAACTAATGGTGAGCCTGAGGGTCCACACACATCTGCTGAGTGGAAAATTTGGGCATATAGCACAGCAGCCCCTTCATTTATCGCAGCTGAATGCACAGTAGTTGATACGGATGGTACAGTTTTAAGAGAGGGTACAAATGGATGGACAGCTATGTCTGGTAATCCAAATGGAGCACCTTCAGATCCTGAAAACGGATGGAAGGATCCTCACGAAGCTATGCCAATGGTTGGCGATGCAGCTTCGTTTGCATGGCTTCAGGCTTTTATGGCTGGTGAAGTACCAGATGTTGAAGTAGATGGTTGGGCATGGATGCTACACGGAGATATTGGTGAAGATAACAGAATGTACCTAGTTACAGATGAAGAAGGAATAGCAAAAGCAAAAGCTGATGGACAGTGGATTGAGTCAGGAGCTCATTTAATGTTATTTCCTGCTGATCCAAGTACACTTGATGGTCAGACAACAGATTTTAATAGTGGTGCACCATATGTGATGTATGCTGGAACTAAATATGCTCATCTGATGATTCCTGTTGAGGGATATTATGATTATCAGGATCCTGTGAAACAGTAAAAAAGTATATTTACAAAAAAAGCCACTCTTAAGTGGCTTTTTTTATGTTATTAGATTTCCATCATCATCCCACTCAGCAATTATATTCCTTTTAGATTGATCAACGAACTTATCCAACCATTCTTTATCATACTCTAAACCATATTGATCAAGTACGTCTTGTGGAACACCATCCCAAACATTTGGAAAATTACCTTTATAACCTAACTCTTTTATACCCACTTCAGATGTAAAATAACCAGTCATAGTTAAATTTCTAACTAAGTTGAACCATTGAACTGGTTCAGACTGGTCATCCATATTTTCATTTGGATTATAATAAGCAATTTCATCTAAAATTTCTTTTTGTTGGGAAAGCTCACAGTCGATAAATATTTTGGTAAATCTTGTTTTGCATTCTTTGTCAATCCATACCAAACCATTTCTTAGTGGTTCCTGATATGATGGAATATCCTTAGCCATAAATTCAATTAATTGTACAACCTCAGCATCCCGTATTGATCCAAATTCATTAGGTGGAAGAATTATATTACATAACTTATCTAGAGTCAATAACTCATCATTTGTGAAGAATTTTTGAGCAAAAAGTTTATCATCAATTTCTTTCTCTTCAGGTGTTCTACCATATTCATATCTAGTGAGTGACCTAGTAATAGTCTCTCTACTTATACCATAGCATGACTCCAAAAATATACTAGCACCTAATGATGCTAATGCCATGGTTTTTAATGAATCTCTTCTTTTCATTTATGAAAAATTTTGTTTTTTGAATTGTTCGACAATATGTTCTGATGATCTCCAAGCAAGTGCTAGAATTGTCCAAGTTGGATTCTTATCAGCTTGTGAAACAAATGGGCCTGCATCAACAATATATACATTATTAACATCGTGAAGCCTCTCAAATTCATTAGTTACAGATGTTTTTGGGTTATTACCCATCCTTGTTGTTCCAACCTCATGAATTATCCATCCAGGTTTATTTAAACCATAATTAGCATCTTTGCCTGGCTTTCCCCATAGTGGAATACCACCCATGTTATGAATAATTTCTTCAAACGTATCTTGCATATGTTTGGCTTGCTTAATTTCATTGTCTGTCCATTTATAATTGAATCTTAAAGTTGGAACGCCATATTTATCAACTTTATTTGGGTCAATTTCACAATAATTTGTCTTTTGAGCTACAGACTCACCCCGACCAGAAACTCCAATTGTAGAACCATAGTACTTTTTCATGTCTGACCTTAAAACATCACCATATCCACCAGCCTTATTTATTCCGAAGAATTTATTAAAACTGTTAACATTAAAACCTGTTCCGTATGTAGGATTACCCATACCACCCCAAACCTCAATGTGGTATCCTCTTGGGAAATCTAATTTTTTGTTGTCAAGCCACCATGGTGAGTAAACATGCATTCCTCCAACACCATCTTCATTATATGTTTTTCTATCAATAAGTTCTGGGATAAAGGCCATCATATCACCACCAGTTGAATCATGTAAGTACTTTCCAATTAAGTCACTGCTATTTCCTAATCCATTAGGATGCTGTTTTGACTTTGAATTTAGAAGTATTCTTGCGGAACTACATGCAGAAGCTGCTAATACAACGACTTTGCCTTTTAATTTGTATTCTTTATTTTCTTCTTTATCAATAAATGAAACACCAGTAGCTTTTCCTTCATCGTTTGTGGTTACAGTTCTAACCATTGAGTTTACATAGAGATCAATTTGACCACCAGATTTTTGAGCTGGAAAAATCAAACATGATCCAGAGGAGAAGTCAGCATATACATTACAACTTCTTGCACAACCATTACAGTAATAGCATACCCCCCTATCATTATTAATCCTTTTTGTTACAACTGAAAGTCTAGATGGAATTACTTTAACATTACTTTTTCTTGCGCCTTTAATATAAAAAAGTTCATGCAGTCGTGGTTTAGGCGGAGGAAGAAAAAATCCATCAGGCTCATTATACATATTTTCTTTTGTTCCAAAAACTCCAATTAATTTATCAACCTTGTCATAATAAGGTTTAATATCATCATAAGAAATTGGCCAATTTTCACCAAGACCATCAATACTTTTTCTTTTAAAATCATTAGGTCCAAAACGTAATGAAATTCTTCCCCAATGGTTTGTTCTACCACCAAGCATTCTTGATCTAAACCATTTAAAATCAGTATCACCAACTTGACCATATGGTTCACCATCTATTTCCCATCCACCATAGGCTTGATCATAATCACCAAAAAATCTTCTAGTACCTGCACCACGTCTTGGTGAATGCCATGCCCATTTTAACTGAGTCATTTGTTCTGGGTTAGCTGGGTCATAATACGGACCAGCTTCAACAACAGCTACTGATAATCCTGCTTCTGAAAGAATTTTTGTGGCCATTCCACCACCAGCTCCAGAGCCTACGATTATAACATCGTATTCCTTTGCTGAATTTTTAATCTGCATAAATCTAAAGTTCTAGTTCTTTAATTTTAATGTTTCTAAAATAAATTGATCCACCATGATCTTGTAAACATATTTTTCCAGACTTAAATTTTCCAAACTCACAATTATCCCATGGCTTCTCATCACAATTAGCAAATTTTGTGCCAGCTACCATGGAATCCCACTCTTCACCCTCAACCGGAAAATTAACAACTTCTTTTCCATTGAAAATTACATTTCCAAAATTATTTTTATAATCGATAGTTATTAAATATGAATTCCACTCACCCACAGGCTTAGACATATCTTCTTCTGGATATACCATTCCATATAAACTACCTGCTTTTACACCGTCTGGATATTCATTATCCATAATTTGTATTTCTGGTCCAGTAACATATGGCTCCTCATATTGATCACCTTCTTTAACTCCCCACATAAAACCACTATTAGTGAGAGAGTCAACTTTCCACTCAAAATATATTTTAAAATTTTCATAATCTAAATCAGTGACAATATCATTCCTTTCAATTTTAGGATTTCCATTCTCATCATTAATAGTATTCCCATCTTGATCACGTTTAAATTTAGCTAAACTTGGATCAAAGGATAGAATACCATTTTCAACACTCCAACCAACTTTATTTCCGTTATCGTTATAGTAATGCCAGCCATTTAGATCATTGTCATTTAATAAAACAACCCAATCTTTTTCATTTGAGCATGAAAATGAAATAATCAAAGTGAAAAAAAATAAAAGTTTTTTCATTTTAAAGTTCCCAACCTGGTCTTCTGAATCTACCAACAAATTGATTTGCTTCATCGAAATTTGTGATTTTCATATTTTCTCCATCCCACAATAGTTTTTTTCTTCCAACAAACTTTTTGTACTCAGATGTATGATATCTATTTGGTGCGTACTCAGGCTTATCTTTACCCATACTCATGTAGGATCTTATTGCAAGATTTCCCATTAGAACCGTCTCAGTAAATGGTCCAGCATATTCAAAAGGTGCAGTAATTTTTTTATACTCATCACTTCCATAACCAGCTTTTATTCCATTAATCCATTCCATGTGATGATTGTAATCCAAATTACTTCTATCAGGTGTTTTAAAAACAATAGTTTCTTTACCCTTTCTATAAAGCTTAGGTTCTAATCCATAAACTCCACATGAAATCACGCCTTTTTCACCAATCATAAGAACGCCATTGGTACTATTTACTTCTCCTAAGAAATCATCTGCTGGTATAGCTTCTGGGTGGCTGGGCCTTAAACCTCCATCCATCCAGACTAGTTGGATTTTTGAATCATTTTTTTCAGTTTTATTAAAGTTGATTGTCACAATTGATGACGCTGGACAACCTTTAGGAACAAAATTTTGGCTCCAAGCTTGTTCAAATACCTGGCCAACACTACACTCAACATCTGTTGGATAATGCAAGCCTAGGGTTTTATATGGAGCGTCCAATATATGACATGCCATATCACCTAATGCACCCGTACCATAATCCCACCAACCTCTCCAATTAAATGGGTGAAGTTGTGATGTGTACTTTGAAGAAGCAGCAGGTCCTAGCCATAAATCCCAATTTAAATTGGGTGGTTTTACCTCATTATTATCCTTCATGTCAAAACCTTGAGGCCATACTGGTCTGTTAGTCCAAGCATAAATTTTATTAATTTTTCCAATCATTTTCTTATCTACCCATTCTTGGATTTTAACAACTCCAGAACTTGATCCTCCCTGGTTACCCATTTGAGTAACCACTTTATTTTTTGCAGCAACCTGAGTTAAAACTCTAGCTTCTTCAATATTATGTGTTAGTGGTTTCTGTACATAAACATGTAAACCTCTGTTCATTGCATTAATTGCAATTACAGCGTGTGTATGGTCAGGTGTACTAATTGTAACAGCATCTAAATCTTTTTCTTTATCAAGCATTTCTCTAAAATCAACATAAAAATTTGCTTTAGGATATGTTTTTCTCGAATCAGTAACTCCATGTTGACCATCAGGATGAACATCACAAAGTGCAATAACTCTTTCTCCACTTGCCCAAGAATCAGTAATGTCATTACCCTTTCCGCCCGCACCTATAGCAGCAATATTTAATTGGTCACTTGGTGATATAAATCCATTTCCACCAAGAACATTACGTGGAACAATAAAAAACCCAGCACCCACTGCAGCTGATTTTTTTAAAAAATTTCTTCTTTTGTTTTTCATAGTTTATTAGTTGGATTAAATTCTGATTTCATAAATTTAAAAAATAATAATGAAAAAAAATACTATTTACCTCATACTATTTACTTTAACATTAAATTTTTCTTTTGGTCAAAATTTAAAAGATAAAAATATTTTAGTTGTCTGGGGTGGTTGGGATGGTCATCAGCCAGAATTATTTGCAAAACATATTGAAAAATGGCTGATTTCTGAAAACGTGAATTATAAAATTCATAATGGTGTTGATGCTTACAGTGATTATGAAGAATTAATCAAATATGACCTAATAATTCAGTCTGTAACAATGGGTCAAATCAATGATTCAGAATTAAATAATTTAATTAAAGCAGTTAAAAATGGTGTTGGTTTTTCAGGAGCACACGGTGGGATAGCAGACTCCTTTAGAAATAATCCATCTTATCAATTTATGGTAGGTGGACAGTGGGTCAGTCACCCAGGTGGTAAAGTCAAATTCACTGTAAATATCTTGGATGATGAGTTAACAATTGATCTCATGGATTTCGAACTATTTTCAGAACAATGGTATGTTCATTTTGATCCCAACATAGATATTATTGCAACAACTACATTTGATGGAAAATATTATCCTGAGATTGATGGCGTGGTAATGCCTATAGCATGGAAAAAATTATATGGAAAGGGTAAAATTTTCTGTTTGACAATTGGCCACGATCCGGATGAGTTCATTGATGAGGAAAATGCTTGGAAGTTATTAACGAGAGGTTTAAAATGGGCAACTAGGTAATTTAATAAGTTAATACTACTTTTAAATTATAATCTTTTAATAATTCTTGTGATTTAGCCAGATTTGAAGAAAACCCCAATATAAATCCTCCTCCTCCAGAGCCACAAAGCTTTAAAAAATAATCATCAGAGTTTAATCCCTTACTCCAAATTGAATCAAATTTTTTAGGGATCATGTCTTTAAAATTATCATGGGTGAATTTGGATAATTTTTTAATATTTTTTTGCAGTGAATTAAACTTTGAATTCAAAAAATCTTCAATGCATAAATTGGTGAATTCAATAAATTCATTTTGAAATAATTGTTCAAATTCATTGTTTTTAATAGATTCTAAAAATTTATTTACTAACATTCTTGTATTACTTGACACCCCACTGTCAAGCAAGAAAAAACCTTTATTTCCATTTTTTATCTGCTTAGGAATTGAGGTGGTTTCGATATCATTTTTTGACTTAATTAAGATAGGAGATGACAAATAGCTGTTAACTGGATCTAGGCCAGATGATTCACCATGAAAAAAAGATTCCATTTTTGAAAAAATATTTTTTAGGACAATAATATTTTCTGTATCTATTTTCTTTTCTCTTTTTATTTTATTTAAAAAATACTTGTCATAAATAGCAGCTACTAGCGCTCCACTACTCCCAACTCCATAGCCTAAAGGAATAGAACTTTTAAAATATAATCCATCATCAATATCAGATTTAAAAGTTTTAAAATTAAATTCATCTTTATCGAATTTTAATTTTAAAAAATCATAAAAACTTTTTATTTGTTTATTGGATAATTTAGTGTTTTCATTTGATGATTTGTCAATTTTTAAAGACCCAGAATAGTTATTAAAAGGAATTGAAATTCCTTTAGAATTTTTAATTATACCATACTCGCCAAAAAGTAAAATCTTAGCAAAAAAAGAAGATGAATTCATTTAGGATGAGATTATTTTTTCAGGTCCTGAACCTAATTTATCATCTATATATTTTCCACCTGAGCAAAAAACTAATAATTCATTTTTGACAAACTTTTGAACTAAATCAAAATCATTTTTGTGGTATAGTAAATGTAAATTAGCCCCAGCATCCAAAGTGAAACACAGAGAACAATCATTTTGTTTTCTAAAACTCCAAACTTTATTAATTATGTTTATCGTATTTGGTTTAAATAAAATGAAAGATGGATTAGATGATAACATCATAGCGTGTAAAGTCAAAGCTTCATTCTCTACAATCTTAGAAAAATCTGATACATTCTGATGCTTCATAAATTGATTTATTTTTTCAAAATTTTTATTTGCTTGAAGAATTCTATTGTTTTTAAATTGGTGTTTATTCATTAAATCATGTCCAACTGAACTTGATACCGATTTTGATCCTTCATCAACAATCAAAATTGTATCACAGTATTGATCAAAATACTTTGAGAGTTTAAAGGGTATAGAATAAAGGTTATTACTGTCAGCTACTATATTTGTTTCTCCCCAAATTGCAGCTGGTCCATACACACTTCTACATGCGCTTCCAGAACCCAATCTAGAAATAAATGAGGATTTAGAATAAAAATCATCTATTTTGGTAATGGATTTTTCAATATCAACCAAACACAAAGCAAGAGAACTAAATGCTGACGCAGATGATGCTATTCCACTACTGTGTGGAAACGTATTTTTTGATTTAATTTTTAATGAAAGTTTTTGGAGAACGGGTAAGTACTCAATCACTCTTTCAAAAAAAATATCCAACTTTTTATTGAATTCAGGTTTTAACTCATCATGAAAATAAAACTCATATTTAAAACCATCTTTACTAAAACTATAGTCTATAGTTGTTGAACTATAGCAATTAGTTAGTGTGAAACTTAATGATGGATTCATTGGAATTTGTAATTCCTTTTTTCCCCAGTATTTAATTAATGCAATATTTGAGGGTGATTTCCAACCAGTAAATCCAGATAAATTTTCTTTATCGAAATCTAATTTATACGTTGGTTTAAATATCATTTATTTAAATGAATTTATTTCGGTTTTTTTTGGTTCTTTCTTTGAACCATCAAAACCAGAAATACCTGAGACAGTTGTATACTTTAAAACATTTTTTTTGCCAGGATTTACAATTTGAAATGCACTGTGACACATAATTGCTGCCTCATGAAATCCTGATAATATAAGTTTTAATTTTCCAGGATATGTATTTATATCCCCAATAGCATAAATACCATTTTTATTAGTTTGATAGTCTAGTGAATTATTAACCTTTATTGCATTTTTATCAATGTCTAATCCCCAGCTTTTAAAAACATCCATCTTCGGAACTAATCCATATAAGGGAATTAAATAATCTGTAGCTAAATTTAAAGTTTTGTCTTCCACTTTAATTTCAACACTCTCTAATTTTTTATCACCATGCAATTTACTAATTACTGCAGGGGTTAATATTTCAAGAATACCTTTGTCTTTTAATTTTTGAATTTTATTTACTGAGTCCACAGCTCCTCTGAATTGATTTCTTCTATGAATCAGAGTGACTTTTTTTGCTATTTCAGACAGAACAATTGTCCAATCTAATGCTGAATCTCCACCACCTGAAATTATCACAGATTTATTTCTAAATTTTTCAGGATCTAATACACCATACTGAACACCATTATCCTCATATTTTTCTAGATTTTCAAGTTTGGGTTTTCTTGGTTCAAAATTTCCTAATCCTCCTGCAATTGCAATAACTTTTGCAGAGATTTTTGTTTTTTTATCTGTTGTAATTATGAATTTATCATCTTCCTTAGATAATCCTTCTGCAGTTTCACCTAAAGAGTAACCAGGACTAAATGGTTTAATTTGCTCAAGAAGTTTATCTACTAACTCCCCTGCTAAGATTTCAGGGTAAGCAGGTATGTCATAAATTGGTTTGTTTGGATAAATTTCTGAACATTGACCACCTGGTTTTGATAAAGAGTCTATTAAATGGCATCTCATTCCCAAAAGACCAGCTTCAAAAACTGTAAATAAGCCTGTCGGTCCAGCTCCAATTACTGCAATATCAGTATCAATCATTCTACGTTTATAACTTTTTGAATTGATGGAGCATGTTTTTTAATTGTCATTTCAACTCCATTTTTTAAGGTCATTTGATTTACACTGCAGTCAATACAGTTTCCCAATAACCTAACTTTTACAGTATCATTCTTAACATCAACCAATTCAATATTTCCTCCATCTGATTGTAAAAATGGTCTTATTTCGTCCAATGCTTTTTCTATATTATTTATGATTTTCTTGTCCATAATTTAAGAGCAACCTGCCATGGTTTTAATTTTTAAAATTTCAGTTGGAGGTAGTTTTTTATTTCTCTCCAACAGGCATTCAATTAAGGTTTTTGTCATTTCAGAAAATATCTTCTTTATTTCAGAATCATCCTGTAATGCACCTGGTCTACCAACATCTCCTGCTTCACGCAAACCTTGAATGATTGGAACTTCTCCTAAAAAGGGTATGTCAAAGTCTTCTGACATATTTTTTGCCCCATCTTTTCCAAAGATATAATGTTTTTCTTGAGTTTTTAAATCTGGTATATAATATGACATATTCTCAACAATACCTAAAATTGGGATATTTATGTTTTCTTGTCTGTACATTGTAACACCTTTTCTTGCATCAGCAAGTGCAACAATTTGCGGTGTACTTACCACAACAGCTCCATTTACTGATATTTTTTGCATAATACTTAAATGAATATCACCAGTACCTGGTGGTAAATCAATTAATAAAAAATCTAAATCTCCCCAATCTGCATCAAAAATTAATTGGTTTAGTGCTTTTGTGGCCATAGGACCCCTCCAAATAACAGCCTGATCCATTTTAGTGAAAAAACCAATTGAAAGTATTTTAATGCCGAAACTTTCAATGGGTTTCATTTTTGATTTACCATCAACATCTACTGCTAATGGCTTTCTACCAATCAAATCAAACATTATATGCATTGATGGTCCATAAATATCCGCATCAAGTATACCAACCTTAAAGCCCATTTCCTTGAGGGTTACAGCAATGTTAGATGTAATTGTTGATTTTCCGACCCCTCCTTTTGCAGATGATATTGCTATCACATTTTTAACTGATGATAATACTTCACTATCATTATTTTGAATTGTTTTTGGTATAGATTTAAAATCTATTTTATAATCATAATTTGAGTTGTAATCATTTTTTAAGGTTTCGATAATTGTTTTAGATAATTCGGATTTTGCTTTGTGTGTTGGATTAGATGGAATAATATCTAATAATACTTCATTGTTAAAATTATTAATATTAACAATTTGGTCTTCTTTCAGAACACTCTTAAGAACAGCTATGATGTCTTCTTTTTTAAATTTTGAATTACTCATATATTTTACAGTACAAATATATGACTATGTGTCTTATTTTAAACCTTTTTTTGGATTCCAAAAAAAAGATTTAAAATCAACAATTTGATCATTTTTAATAACCATTCCCTCATTTTCTAGTAGTTGCTTCATCAGATTAGTGCCATTGAAGTGATGTTTTCCAGTTAAACAACCATTTCTATTTACTACTCTGTGAGCGGGTATATCAGTATATTGATGGGAAGAATTCATAGCCCAGCCAACTGTTCTAGCACTTTTTCCAGAACCTAAATAATTAGCAATGGCACCATAAGTAGTAACCTTGCCATGAGGAATTTGTTTGACTACTTTGTAAACTTCTTCAAAAGAAAATTTTTTAGACATTATCAATCAAATTTAAATTGAAGAAAAGTAATTTTTTTACTGTCTAAAAATTTTTTTTCATAAAATGTTTGAATTTCAAGAGCCTCTTTGGGAGCATTATTATTTGAATATATGTCATGGTTAGAAAAAATTGGTGTAATGCCCATTGCTTCGATTAATCCAAGAGTGTAGCCGTGAAGAAATTCACTATCTGTTTTTAAGTTTACTATACCGCCTTTTTTTAAAATTTTTTTATACATTTTCAAAAAATCAGGATTTGTTAATCTATGTTTTTTTCTCTGTATTTTTTGTTGTGGATCAGGGAAGGTAATCCAAATTTCATCAACTTCATTTTTCGAGAAAAAATGATCAATCAATTCAATTTGAGTTCTAATAAAACAAACATTTTTTAGATGGTTTTCAAATGAGTCTTTAGCACCTTTCCAAATTCTGGCACCTTTGATATCTATCCCAATGTAATTGACATTATTATTCCATTTGGAAAGTGTTGTAGTGTATTCACCTTTACCGCATCCAAGCTCTAGTACAATTGGATTTTCATTTTTAAAAAAATCTTTATTCCACTTGCCTTTTAATTTGAAAGATTTATTAATCAATTCATCTCTATCAGGCTGAAATAAATTTTTAAAGTTTAAATTTTCTTTAAATCTCTTGAGCTTATTTTTACTTCCCAAATTTTTTTTAAATAAAAATAACTATTTTGATTTTTCTAGAGTAAAGGAAAACTCTGATCCGACACCAAATTCACTTTCAACATATATTTTTTCATCATGAGCATCAATTATGTGTTTTACAATAGCAAGCCCCAAACCTGATCCTCCTGCACTTCTACTTCCACTTCTATCAACTCTAAAGAATCTTTCAAATATTCTCGTATAGTTCTCCTTTTTAAAACCAACTCCATTATCTGTCACTCTAACAATTATTTTATCTTCATTTAAGCTTTGAATTACTATCTCAGTTGTTCCATAATCCTTACCGTACTTAATTGAGTTGTCAATTAAATTTGTTAGTACCTGCTCTATTTTTTCTTTATCTGCAATAACCTTGGTTTCTAAACCTTTATCTTTATTTACAGTTAACTTAATTTTTTTCTTTTTAGCTGTAAATTCTAGCATTTCAAAGACATTTTCTGTAAGATTAATGATGTCAAATTTATTCTTATTTAAAATCGATTCTCCACTTTCAATTTTGGTAATTAAATCCAAATCTTTAACGATAAGGTTTAACCTATCTATTGCTTTAGACGCAGTTTTCAAATACTTAATATTTACATTTTTATCCTTTATAGCTCCATCAAGTAGTGTTAAAATATAGCTTTGACTTGTAAAAAGTGGTGTTTTTATTTCATGGGCTAAGTTCCCAATAAATTCTCTTCTAAATGATTCCAATTTTTTCATTTCTGAGAACTCAGATTTTCTTTTTGAATCATAATCTTTGATCTCCGATACCAACTCTTCCATGTTAGTTGTTACAGTCTGACTAATATTTTTCTCAGGAAGAATATCTTTGGAAATTTCTTTCAATTTGGAATATAAAAATGATCGAGTATACACATTCCCAAGGATATAAACTACTAAAAAGGTTAATAAAAAAACTTTAGTAAAATCAACAAAATCTATATTATCAATTCCAAAAAGCAATAGTAATGAAACGAATGAAATAAGGGCTGAGATAAATAAAGTTATGATGAGTAGTAAAAGTCTACTTTTAATTTTGAGCATCTAGGACTTAAATTTGTAACCTACACCCTTCAATGTTTTTATATGTTTTTCACCAATTTTTTCTCTTAACTTTCTTACATGAACATCAATTGTTCTATCTCCAACAATAACTTGGGTTCCCCAAACTTTATTCATTATTTCCTCCCTGGTAAAAACTTTTTCAGGCTTAGTTGCTAATAAAAATAATAATTCAAATTCTTTTCTAGGTAATAATATTTCTTTTTTATCTTTAATAACAACGTATTCCTCTTTATTTATTTTAATTGATCCTAAATCAATAGTCTTTGGGGCATTTTTTTCAGAATTAATTTTTTTAGCAATATTAGAAATTTTCTTAAGTAGAATCTTTGGTTTTACTGGCTTTGAAATATAATCATCAGCTCCGGCGTCATAAGCTGAAATTTGAGTGTAATCCTCACTTCTAGCTGAAAGGAATATAATAATAGCTTGACTAAGTTGATCAATATTTTTAATTTCTTCACATGCCTCAATTCCAGACATTTCAGGCATCATTACATCCATTAGTATTATATCAGGAATGAATTTTTTAGCTTTTTTTATAGCCTCAACTCCATTACCCGCAGACTTTACAGAATAACCTGAATTTTTAAGGTTATATTTTAAAATTTCAACAATATCTGGGTCATCGTCTACTACTAAAACTTTTATTGAAGAAATATCCATTATTTCACTAATTTAATATTTAAAATTTTAGTTTAACAATTATTAACAATAACTTAATATAAATGGACTTCATTAATATTAAAAATGAAAAATCTTTTGATAAATATGCTATTGAGTTATTCAACTATCACTTTAAAAAAAATAAATTTTATAGAGCTTATTGTGAAAGTTTAAACATAAATAATTCTGAAGTTGACCAAATTGAAAAAATACCATTTTTCCCAATTATTTTTTTTAAGAATAAAAAAATTTTGATTGATAATATTGATTTCCAAAAATTATTTAAAAGCAGTGGGACAGGTGGATCTAAAAGTTCCCACTACATTCATAAAATTGATGATTATCATATAAGTATTGAAAAATGTTTTGAAAGAATTTATGGAAAAGTCACAGATTATGTAATCATTGGTGTAACTCCAAATTACACCACAAAAAAAACATCTTCTCTGATTTATATGATTAATCATCTTATTCAAAAATCAAATAAAAAACAAAGTCAATTTATAATGGATTTAAAAAAATTTAAATCTGTTACAAAAGAGCTTGAGACTGCCAATAAAAAATATATAATTTATGGTCTCTCTTATGCATTGATGGATTTAATTGAAAAAAATAAATTTGATTTGAAAAACTCAATCATTATTGAAACTGGTGGTATGAAAGGATCAAGGGAAGAAATAGATAAAGAAAACCTTCATAAAATTCTATCAACTGCTTTTAATACGAATAAAATTCATTCCGAATATGCTATGACTGAACTTATGTCTCAAAGCTATTCATTAAAAAATCAAATTTTTAGTACTCCTGCATGGAAAAAAATTTTAATCAAAGACTTTAATGATCCAATGAATGTATCAAGAGTTGGGAGAGGGTTTTTAAATATTATTGACTTAGCCAATAAATATTCTTGTCCATTTATTTCAACAGAAGATGTGGGTGAAGTATTTGAAAATGGAGAATTTAAATTATTTGGCAGAGGCAGTCAAGCAGATTTAAGAGGATGTAATTTAATGTTAGCTGACACTAATTAAATAGTAGTTCTTTTTGCCCTTTTGTACCAAGATGTACTTGTTATTTATAAAATTTAATTCTGAAAGCTTAAAAGAAGAATCAATTTTGGTTTTATTCAATGAAATTGAATTTTGATTTAGAAGTCTGATAATTTCAGACTTAGAGTTGAAGAAATTTGTATGATCAAGTAAATCTACTATTGTTTTAAAATTAATTATATCATCGTTATTCATCGAAAAGTTAGGTACTCCATCAAAAACATCTAAAAATGTTGCTTCATCAATTTTAGATAAGTTTTCATTTGTGTTTTTACTGAACAAAATATTAGAAGCATTTTTAACATTGATTAAATCTGCATCACTATGTACCATCCTAGTAATCTCCTCTGCTATAAATTTTTGAAGCTTTCTTTCATGAGGAGCTTCATTATGTTCGGTAATTAAATTATCAATAAAATCTTTAGCAGCAAAAGTGAAAATTTTAATATAATTAGCTGAATCTTCATCAGATGAATTTAGCCAATACTGGTAAAATTTATAAGGTGAAGTCTTTGCTCTATCTAACCAAATGTTACCATCCTCAGTCTTTCCAAATTTAGATCCATCTGACTTAGTAATCAATGGACAAGTTAGCGCATAAGCTTTTTTCCCATTTTTTTTTCTTATGAGTTCAACTCCGGATGTTATATTACCCCACTGATCACTTCCTCCCATTTGGATTGTGCAATCATAATTTTCTAATAAATAATAAAAATCATATGCTTGGAATAACTGATAAGTAAATTCAGTAAAAGACATACCCTCATTTGAGTCAGTTGAGGTCAATCTTTTTTTTACAGAATCTTTTGACATCATGTAATTGACAGTCAATAGTTTTCCATAATCCCTAAAAAAATCTATAATATTTAACTTACTGTTCCATTCATAGTTATTTAAGATAACAGCAGAATTGGAATTGCCAGTATCAAAATCTAAAAACTTTGAAAGTTGTTTTTTAATTGATGAAATATTGGAATCAATTTTATCTGCACTAAGTAAATTTCTTTCTTTTGATTTTCCTGATGGATCACCAATCATACCAGTCGCTCCACCAATCAGAACAATTGGTTTATGACCACATTGTTGAAAATGTTTCAAAATTATTAGCTGAACAAGACTTCCAATGTGAAGAGAATCAGATGTTGGATCAAAACCTATGTAACCAACCACGGAATCTTTGCTAGCTTCTTCATCAAACCCATTGCTAACATCTTGGATTAAACCTCTCCATTCAAGTTCATTTTTAAAATTTTTAGGCATGATACAAAGATATTTAATTAGTTCTTAACATTATTCAATGAATCTTTAATGATTTTAATTTTTTTATTTATTCCATCATAAATATCCATATACAGTTTTGGGTTTTTTGTATAAAAACTATTACTTCTAACAAATGTTAAACAATCAATAGAATGCTTTCTAAATAACATGGTATCTCTTACCATGAAGTAATTATTATTTGATTTGCTTATAAATCCTCTACTTGAATTAATTAAATTAACATCAAACAAGAATTCAATCATTTCATCTTTGGACATGATATCATCAGGAATATTGACCTCATTTGTGCATGAGAAAAAAACGATTAATATTAAATATATTTTTTTCATTTATTCAAATGATATTTTCTTTCCTCTGAAATCCTCATTTATTGATCCATTCTCATAAACCAAATTACCATTAATAAAAGTATGTGTAATCTGGGAATTAAATTTTGTTCCTTCAAATGGTGACCATCCACATTTATATAATATATTATTTGAATCTACTGTATAATTTTTTCTTGGATCTATTATCACTATGTCTGCAAAATAATTTTTTCTTATAAAACCTCTTTTATTAACTCTAAAAAGTATAGCAGGATTGTGACACATCTTTTGAACAATTTTTTCTAATGTAATTTTTTTATTTAAATAATGTTCAAACATCATGTTAAGTGAATGTTGAACTAATGGGCCACCAGATGGACAGTTCAAATAATTATTACTCTTTTCATTTAAAGTGTGAGGGGCGTGATCTGTTGCAATTACATCAATTCTGTCGTCATTTAATGATTCCCATAAAGCTTGTTGATCACTCAAAGTCTTGATTGATGGATTCCATTTAATGAATCCCTTCTTTTTTTTATAATCATATTCGTTAAATGAAAGATGATGAATGCAAACCTCACTCGTTATTTTTTTATCTTTTAAAGGTATATCATTAGAGAATAATTTAGACTCGACACCAGTTGATAAATGAAAGACATGAAGTCTAGCATTTGTTTTTCTTGCTAAAGCAATAATTTTTTCAGTTGACTTTAAACAAGCCTCCTCAGATCTAATTTTAGAATGGCAATCAAATGGTATTTCATCATTATATTTTTCTCTATAAAAATCTAAATTTCTATTAATTATTTCCTCATCCTCGCTGTGAACAACAACTGGAACTTTAGAAAATGATAATATTTTTTCAATTACACTGTAGTCATCAACAAGCATGTTCCCAGTTGATGAGCCTAAAAATAGTTTTATAGCAGGAATTTCAGAGAAGTCCAGTTTTTCAATTTCTCCAAAATTATTATTGGTTCCACCAAACATAAACGAATAATTTGAAAAAGAATTTTTAGCAGCTATTTCAAACTTATTTTTAAGTTCAGAAATAGTTGTTGTTTGTGGATTTGTATTAGGCATTTCAAAATATGATGTAATGCCACCTGCAACTGCAGCTTTTGATTCACTGTAAATAGTTCCTTTATGAGTAAATCCTGGTTCTCTAAAATGCACTTGATCGTCAATAATTCCTGGGATCAAAAAACATCCTTCAGCATCAATTATTTTTTCTTCACCATTAACTAAAATATTTTGACCTATTTCTTGTATTAAATCTCCATTTATTAAAATATCACTCTTAGAAATATTTCCCTCATTAACAATTCTTGCATTTTTTATAATTGTTTTCATTTGAACATTTTTGAGAAAATTTGACCAAACTTCATTGATATCAATCCAAATACTGCTTCATAAATTATTGATAAATTTAATTTAGATTCACCTCTTATTCTATCGGTGAAAATTATTGGAATTTCATATAATTTATATTTTAAATTATAAGCTTTAAATTTCATTTCTATTTGAAAAGCATAACCTTTAAACATTATACCTTCTTTCAAAACTTCTTGTATCACAGAGGCTTTATATCCCACAAAACCAGATGTTAAATCCATTATCGGTGTGCCTGTAATAGTTCTTGCATACCAAGATGCAAAATAAGAAATTAACACCCTTTGTATTGGCCAATTAATTACATTAACACCAGTTTTATATCTTGAACCAATCACAACATCATATCCATTATTTGTTAGAAAAACTTGCATTCTGGAGAGATCCTTTGGATTGTGAGAAAAGTCAGCATCCATTTCATAAATATTTTCATAACCATTTTTTATTGCCCATTCAAAACCATTTATATAAGCAGGGCCAATTCCCAATTTTTCTTCTCTTTTTATTAAAAATAGCCTTTCCTTGTGAAATGGTATTTTCTCCTCGACTAACTTTGAAGTTTTATCAGGTGAGTTATCATCAACCACGAGGACGCTAAAGTTGTCTTTTAATAAAAAAATCTCATCAATTATTTCAATAATATTTTCTGATTCATTGTAAGTAGGAATAATTACTAAAGATTTTATATCAGACACGCAGTAAAATTAAGACTTATTTTCTTTAGAAAAATAAATCCTGTAAAGTTTAATGCGTTTGGTTTGCAAGGAATTTGTATTTTTGCAGACCCAATTCTTTTTAATTAGTATGAAAGTAAAATCAATTTTAATTTCACAACCTAAGCCAGAAATTAAAAACTCACCATATGTTGAGCTTATTAAAAAGTTTAAATTAAAAATTGATTTTAGACCATTTATTCACATTGAAGGTAAGACTAGTAGAGAAGTTAGACAACAAAAAATTGATTTATCAAAGTTCTCAGCAATTATCTTAACAAGTAGAAACTCGGTGGATCACTTCTTTAGAATTGCAGAAGAAATGAGATATCCAATTCCAAATGCATTAAAATATTTCTGTCTTTCTGAGGCTGTTGCATTTTACTTACAAAAATATGTTGTATACAGAAAAAGAAAAATCTACGTTGGAGGTAGAACATTTGATGAACTTGCCGAAATCATTTCAAAGTATGGTGAAGAAAACTATCTTCTACCAGGATCTGATGTTTTATCGCCTAGAATTGAAAAAAAATTAAATGATCTTGAAGTCAAATGGACCAAAGGCATATTTTATAAAACCGTCATAAGTGATTTGTCAGATTTGAAGAATGTTTATTACGATATTCTTGTTTTCTTTAGTCCCTCAGGAATTGAATCATTATTTTCAAACTTTCCTGATTTTAAGCAAAATGAAACTAGAATAGCTGTGTTTGGAAAAAACACTGCTAATGCAGCTAAAAATTCTGGATTAAGAATTGACATTGAGGCCCCATTAAATAAAATTCCATCGATGTCTAGGGCTCTTTACCTATATATTGAAAAAGCTAATAAAAAATAATTAGCTTTTAAATTTACTTTCAAAATTTTCAATAAAAACTTTAAAGTCTTCTTGAGATTTAATGTTTAAGTACTTTTTATCCATGAACAAGTTTAGATATATTTCGATTTGTTCGGGTGTTAAATATCCAGTGATTGGCGCTATAGGATTCGAAACATCATCAAAAAAGACTATAGTAGGATACCCATAAACACCAAGGTATTTAGTAAAGTTGTGAGTTGAGTTTCTTCCTGACTTTGATGAGGAATAACCAGGGTTACTAAATACTTTTCCATTATGCTTAAGTGTGGAATTCCCCTCAGCATTAAACTTTACAGCGTAAAAGTTTTCATTCAAGAAATTGGCAACATCAGGATTTTGGAAAGTGTTTTTATCCATTAATTTACAAGGCCCACACCAATCAGTGTAGACATCCATCATTATATTTTTTGGAACTTTTTTTTGTAATTCTTGAGCCTTATCCATAGAAATCCAATTAACCTCCTGGCTAAAAGTAATGTTTATGATAAATAGAAAAATAAAACTCAGTCTAATTGAAACCATGCATTCTTTTCTTTAAAAACCCATTTAGTAAAAACATTATTATACCAGCACCAACAGGAATTAATGTAAAAATTAGAAAGAATCCAGATAAACCTGCTTTCTCGGAAATAATGTTGATGTAGCTGCCAGTCACACCTCCGATTAGATTTGCAAAAAAACTAGATAACAACCAAAATCCAAACATTAAGCCTACTAATCTAACTGGTGCAAGTTTACTTACGTATGATAACCCTACAGGTGATACGCACAACTCACCGAGGGTATGAAATAAATAAGCAAAAACTAACCAAAATATACTAACGCTAGCTGTTTGAGCACCATAGGGTATTGACATAGAACCATATGCTAAGAACCCAAAACCTAGACCTAATAGGATTAAGCCAATTGAGAACTTTATTGGTCCTGAGGGATTATACTTTGAAGCCCAAATTTTAGAAAAAACAGGGGCAAAAAGTATAATAAACAGTGAATTTAAAACAGAAAACCAAGATGCTGGAATTTCAGTAGCTTCTTGACTAAACTCATTATCAATCATCCATATAACAATTCCCCAAATTATGACAAAACTTGTACCTAGGAAGAAATTTGATATAAAATACTTTTGAAATATATTTTGAAACAATTTATATAAAACATAGGTTATCACTGCCATTGGAACAATAGTAATAATAGTATTTACAGTTTTAAAAATTGTAGCTGACTCACCTGTTAAATTTCTTTCAGTATAATCATTTGCAAAAATTGTCATAGACCCACCTGCTTGCTCAAAGGCCCACCAAAAAAATATGGTTGCTGCAGAAAAAACTAGAATAACTGAAATTCTATCCCACTCAACGCTTGTAATTGGTGTCTTAACTTTTTCGTCAGAATTTTTAGCTTTTTTCTCAGGCTTAAGACCAATAGAACCAAAAATTTCTTGGGCATAGTAAAATTGAAGCATACCGAAAAACATAAAAATTCCTGCTAGTCCAAATCCCCAATGCCATCCAACTTTTTCACCCAAATAACCGCACAAGAGAATACCCAAGAATGCACCTGCATTGATACCCATGTAGAATATAGTGTAGGCACCATCTTTTCTAATATCGTCATCCTTATATAGCTGACCAACAATTGATGAAATATTTGGCTTAAACAAACCATTACCAATTATCAATAACCCAATTCCTAAAAAGAAGAAAGCATCAGCATAATACTCTAACGCCATTGAACCATGACCCAAAGCCATAATAAAAGCACCCATCACAGTTGCATTTCTGTAACCTAAAAACTTATCCGCTAAGATTCCACCGATTAAAGGAGTAAAGTATACAAGTCCTGTATACCAACCATATAAAACTAACGCATCTTCTCTTTCCCATCCCCATCCTTCATTCATAATTGATGAGGTTAGAAAAAGTACAAGAATTGCTCTCATTCCATAATAACTAAATCGCTCCCACATTTCAGTGAAAAACAAAACAAATAAACCTGTTGGATGATCAAAAATTGTCTTTTGATTTAGTTCTGATCCATTAAATTGCGCACCTATCATATCTAATTTTTTCTAAATGTATTTATTTAATTATAATTCTCCAACGATTTTTCTTCCATGATAAAACTTTCCATCAATTTTTTCATGCAAAATCTTAAAATTTTGATTTGTAATTTTTCCAGCAGATATTATTTCAAAGTTATTTGGTGAAATATTAATCATTTTTTTTAAAACTTCAGTGCCCAATTCAGCAGTTTCACAACCACCTGATGAAAGTATCCCATTTACATTATTGATTTCAAGTAATTTCTTTAATGAATTTAATGGTGATGATGTTAAATCAATGGCTTTATGAATAATTACTTTTATTGGTTTTGCAAAATCAGCCAGATATTTAATTTTATTTAGATCTAATTCATTATCATCATCCAAACATCCAAAAACTACACCATCAAATTTTTGATTTTTACAAAACTCAATTGTTTCCCTCATGTTAATTAAATCATCTTCATTATAATTGAATGAATTTGAATGAGGCCTTACCATTACCCTCACTGGAATTGAAATATTTTTTTTTAAGGAAAGTAAATCATGATTAGATGGTGTTAAACCGTCTTCATTTAAATTAGAGCAAAATTCAATTCTGTCTGCCCCTTTTTTAAAAGCATTAATTGCATCTTGAATATTGTCGACACATGCTTCTTTTACAACATTCATTAAAAATTCTTATTAGAAATGGTATCTTTTAAAGGTTTCCATTGCTTGGTAATCAGCCATTCCAAGCTCATTATAAATAATTGCAATATCTCGATTTCTCTGCTCTACCCTTTGCCAAAATTCTCTCTCATCATCACCTTGAAACATCACATTATTATTTTGTGATTGATGATAAAATATTGCCCTTCTTTTTTTTAAAACTTGTTCAGGACTCAGAGGAACTGCCATTTCAATTTCGTGAGAATCCCACTCATGCCAAGCTCCGCGATACATCCAAACCCAACAATCCTTCATAAAATCCAACTTTTTTAATTTCTTAAGAGAATCAAACAACAACTCAATGCAAACTTTATGTGTTCCATGCGGATCTGCTAAATCACCGGCTGCATAAATTTGGTGTGGTTTAATTGATTTAATAAAATCACACATAATTTTTAAATCTTT
>ENA-OSEY01000233-OSEY01000233.1-marine-metagenome-genome-assembly--contig:-NODE-233-length-40951-cov-5.125924_pt1 | contig 40951 bp, 38 predicted proteins | sample MGYA00248465_ERZ534230 | MGnify/ENA primary metagenome ERZ534230 (study PRJEB26409, sample SAMN06344110) | marine metagenome | isolation source: Sea water from surface | place: Atlantic Ocean:Southern... | reverse complement strand
ATTTTTATATTCTTGATACTGCACAATTCACTAACTTTTGCATTATTTTAATCCTAACTACCTTAACTTTTACCCCAATTAAGTTCGCACATCCTTTTAGAGTTCAAAATTTAAGATCTCTGAACTTGTTTGTACTACTTATATGGACAATCTTATCCTTCTTTTTATTAATAATGAGGGGTGTGGAGGAGGGTTACGAGCCTCTTTTATTTTGGTGTTGGGTAGGTACTAATATCTACTTTATTGTAATTACCATTACTAGAACCTTTAAAACAGATAGCTAAACACCTTTTGGCATATAATGACAAAAAATATTAGCGAAGCTTTTTCCTTTAAGCACTTTAGGTCTTCCATGTAAAAGTCTAGCGCTTTCATAAAATATAACCTCACCAGGTTCCAAAAAAACTTCATGTTTTCTATAGAAATGATCTTCTATTTCAAGCGGCCATTCCTCTGAGACTTCTTGATGAACATTAATAATGGCACTGATTATATGGGTATCTTTCCTGTCCCTATGCGAATTAAGTATTGAACCCTCCCGGTATTCTCTTATACCGTAAACATAGGTAGGTGTTAAATCAACACCACACCATTTCTCTAACGGCTTTTGTAGATTGTCATGAATTCTTTGTTTCAACTCTATTGGTAGTTCTAGAAGAAGGCTAGGAACAATATTTTTATCAGATTCAATGAAATTACCCGCAACATATTCATTCTCTAAATTCTTCTCATTTTCAAAGTAATATTTTGAAATAGCTATATGCAATTTCTCATCAAGTTTTGTTTTCTTAAACCCTTTTTTTGTATAAGTTTTTACATGCTTATTCAACTCAATTTTATCTTGGAGATTTGGACTCGCTTGTCTAAACCATTTTGTAATTATGACTTTTTCACCTTCGATTACCGGATGAGCTTGGTGCATTGTATTTTCATTCGTACTTCCGTCTTCATTAAGGTTATTCCAAATGATTGCATTGCCTCGTAAAGGCTTAAACTTTTTATCAATTTTTGTAAACTCTGTTTCTCCACCTTTTGATACATCATTAAGATAAATCATAAAAGTGAATGTTCTTTGACCCTTACCTTGATCGTGCTCAAGTAGTTGTGAGCCTTCAAAATAATCTGTATGTTCTTTGAATTCTTGACCCTCAAGATAATACTGACCCTGAAGTGTCTCACCAAAAGAAGGCTCTATGCCAATAAAATGACAGATTCTTCTGTCTATTTCTTTTAGAAATTTATTATTCTTAATTCCTAAATCACATGTACTACTAGTTCTGTAGGTATCATCATGAGATCCTGCCGAAGCAATTGTTGAGGGTCTTAAGCTTGATTTAATTTCTTTTATTATTAATTCACACTCATCTTCAGATAGAAAATCTTCAACTTCATAAATCTCCAGAGGAAGGTCCTCAATCCTTTTCGCAGATATATTTTTTATATTGTAATTAGGCTTTTTTTTGATGATTCCTTTTTCGTTTATATCATCTATCTTTAGTTCAAGCCCTAATGCAATTCTGCACTGAGTGCTATCAAAACCTTCCTTGAGAAGAATTTCCAAGAGTTCATTCTTATCACATCCCTTTAGAACATTTTCTAGGATCCAATTAATCCAATCCTGTGATAGATCTTTTGACACTAACTATTGGTTTGGTTTGATTAGAAATTTTTCTCCAGTTGCCTGTTTTGTATAGGAGAGTATATTTTCTTCAAACAGAGCTTCTTCCAAAGAAATCATTTTTGTGTAATTACTTGAGAAAGTAGTATCAATTTCATCTGCAACCCTTTTTCTAAGTTGAGCGAATCTCTCTTGTCCAATTTTCCCAATAAACGGAGTGAGCAACCATCCTCCCAAACCCCACGAAAACCCAAAAGATCTGGTCAAAGTGGTGGGGCTTCTGTCTAGTCCTCCATATATGTAAACTTGCTTAAATTTGTCCGAACCATATCTGCTATATTCAGTAGCTGTTTTATTTGCCGAAATTTCCATAGCCGTTAATATTTGGCTAGCTAGTTTACCGCCACCTGTTGCGTCAAATCCAAGAGTTGCTCCAGTATTAACTAAAGCATCAACCAAATCTTCCATAAAGCCATCTAGGCTTGAATTACATACATCAACGGCTCCTAAATCTTTCAGCATCTCAACATGTTCTTCTTTTCTAACAATATTAACTAGAGGAATTTGTTCTTTTGAGCAGATTTTAATCAACATCTGGCCCAAATTAGATGCCGCCGCAGTGTGAACCAGTCCTGTGTGACCTTCATTTCTCATAGTTTCGACCATACCAAGAGCGGTCAAGGGATTTACAAAGCACGAGGCAGCTTGCTCTGGAGAAGTACCCTCATTCATTTCCAAACAACTTGATGCTGGTAAGCATCTATATTCAGAATAAATAGCACCGCCCGCAACACCGACTGTTTTTCCAATTAAATGTTCTGCTCCTTTTCCTGCTACTTCAACCACACCTGAGCCCTCATTTCCAACTGGAAGATTTTGATCAAGTCTCGCTGTTACAGAACGAAGCAGAGCCTCGGGGACTTTCATTTCAACCTTGGTTCCATTTTCAATGGTTTTTAATGATGAAACATCAGCGGGACCAACCAATAGACCAAGATCTGATGGATTTATTGGTGTTGCTTGAACTTTTAATAAAACTTCACCTTCATTTGGTTCAGGAACCTCTACATTATCTATTGAAATTGTAAGTTTTCCGTCTTTAGAGATTTTGGATTTAATTTGTTTAGAAATTTTCATAATAGTTTTATTGAAGGCTTGTTACCTGATAACTTTCAACTAGCTTTCCATATTTTTCTTCATCAAACCATTCCAGTTGTTTGCGTTGCCATTCTGTATCATTTTCTAATGACTCTAGAGACTTAGCTTGTGCTTCTCTAGAGTTGGATAACATGACAAATTGATAGAAATTCTTGCTACCTAGACCATGTTGCCATAGGTCTATCAGAAACCCATGCTTTTCAAATATTAATTTAGCTTCCTCAAGAGCCTCAAGTGTCTCAGCAGACTTGCCTTTTTTTGGATCCCATATCCAAACCTGTACTACATAGTCTCCAGGATTTATTTCATCCAAAGAGGTCATTTGATAGCTTTTCACAGGCATTAATATAGTTTGTTTATTAAATTTTTCTAAGAAAGGTTGCCATGCTTCTGCGGTATAAGCTCTAGCTCGGTCTTCATAAGTATTGAAAAAATCTACCCAAAGAAACATTTTTTCTCCACCTTTACCTATATTCTGTTGATGCACAATAACAACTTGGCCATTTGCAAGCCCAATATCCCTACCTTCACGCATTAAGTCTGCAGCTTCTTCATATTTCCCAGGTTTAGCTTTATAGAAATACGCGTCAGCATATCCTGCAGAGAATACTGTCGAATTCCAAAGAAGAAAAACCAAAAGAAGTTTAAATTTAAAGTGTTTCATATAAATCTCTCTAATTTTTAAAAATATCAGATTATCCTAAAGATAGATGGTTAACAAGCGAATGAGTAAGCCAAGAAATATAATGTTTTTAGGTAAATAGAAATTCAATTGATAACTTCTAAATTAAGGTATTAGCTTGATTATTCACACAAATAAACTACACTTTACGTACTAATTAAATTTCATCGGGGGAAACATGCTGCGCATCTTTATTGAAAAACTCAGATTTTTCTTAACAACATTTGTTCTTGTAAATGCTTCAGCTTTTACTGGTTTTCTGATGTCTGAAATTGAAGAAGTGGTGGTAACAGCAAGAAAAAAGACAGAAAGTTTGCAAGATGTTCCACTGTCAGTATCAGCACTAAGAGAAAGTGCGCTAGATGAGAAGGGTATTAGCGTTTTCGAAGATTATCTGTTACAGCTTCCTAGCGTGACAGCTGGAGGCTCAGGTCCGGGAACAAGCACAATATACATAAGAGGCTTGGCATCAACTACACCAAATTTAACCACTGCAGGAGTGGCAGGATTAGCTCCCAATGTATCTTTTTATCTTGATGAGCAGCCTCTAGCACAACCGGGAAGAAATCTAGATGTTTATGCTGCAGATATGGCAAGGATAGAAGTATTGGCTGGTCCACAAGGTACATTGTTTGGTGCAAGCTCCCAAGCAGGTGTTGTTCGCATGATAACTAATAAGCCGGTAATTGGTGAAACATCAGGCAATGTTGAAGTTGAATCAAGATTCATGCCTGATGGAGATAGTGGAGCTAAAGTTGAACTAGTTGGGAATATACCTATTGGCGAATCAACTGCAGCAAGATTGGTGGCTTATAGAGATAAAAAGGGTGGTTATATAGATCAAGTAGCTGGTACCCTTGATGTAAGTCAATCTGCACGTTTCAGACCCGCCGGAACAATAAGACAAAATGGTTTACCCGTAAATTCCTCAAGAGGAGGCTTTCAGGCTGGTGCAGATCTTTCAGGCGCAACATTGAATAAAGCTGGAGCAATAATAAAAGATGATGCAAATGAATTAACTTATGAAGGCTTTAGGGCAAGCGTAGCTCATGAAATAAATGAAAGTTGGGATGCCCTTTTTACAGTTGCTCAACAAACTATAGAGGCTGATGGCGTCTTTTTTGTCGATCCCACTTTGGGAGATCTTGAAATTCAACGTTATACAGAAGATAAAATTGAAGACGAATATGACAATATGAGTTTGACACTAGAAGGTAGTATAGGTGATCTGGAAGTCGTGTATGCTGGGGCATATACTGACAGAACAACAGATCAGATGGTTGACTACACTGACTATCTTTTTGTAGGACAGTACCTTCCTTACTATATTTGTGATTACTACGTGACTTACACAAGTAATGCTCCAGGCAATGTTCCAACTGGAACCTGTGGAGCACCTAATTTATTGGTTGATTCAACTACAAACCTAGAAGTAACTTCACATGAGTTCAGAATAAATGCTGATTTGAGTGATACTACTTCGCTAACGGCTGGTGTTTTTATAAGTGATACAGAATTAACAGAATTAAATTTATTTAATTATCCTACTTCAGTTGAAAATGATATAACTTATGCAGCCAATTATCCCCTTACTAATACCTCCGCAACTGGTTCAATAAATAACGCAAGTCCTGGTTGGTATTCTGCAGGTCCATTTTCTGAACCTGTTATCTTCTTTAATGACATTAGGCGTACTGATGAACAAAGAGGAATATTTGGAGAGCTAAGTTTCGCTACGAGCGACACAACTGAACTTTCAATCGGAGCTCGTTGGTACGATATAGAGGTTGATTTTGAGGGTAGTGCTAATTCCTCGTTTGGGAATGGTTTTGGAAATACAGACCAGCAAAAATATGGATCGAATTTATCAGCACAATATGCTCCAGGGAACTCTAACGGATATCCCGATAAAGCTGAAACAGATGGAGTCATTGGAAAAGTTACCTATTCATGGAAACCGAACGATGATTCAATGTATTATCTAACTTGGTCAGAAGGTTTCAGGCCAGGTCTATTGAATAGGCCTGCAGGTCGAACTAATTCTGATGGTTCTTATACAATTCCAGCAGCTATTGATTCAGACGAGATAACAAACTATGAATTTGGTTGGAAATCAGTGCTACAGGATGGTCAGCTTCGTTTTAATGGAAGTCTGTTCTTTGTAGATGTAAGTGGACTTCAAAGTACTATTTTTGATCCTAGCATAGTAAATTTATTCTTTTCCGATAATGCGGCTGACGCAGAAATAAAAGGAGTCGAAGGAGATTTTATTTACTATACAGAGACAGGCTTAATACTCTCAGGTGCTTTTTCATTACTAGATACAGAAATAACTAAGAGTTTAATTCCAACTGGAGACATTATTGTTGGTCAGGAATTAGCTTTTGCTCCTGGTTTTCAGGGCAACATATCGGCAAGAAAAGAATGGGATCTTGAGGCTGGCAATACAGGCTACTGGCAAGCTCAATTTACAATGTCTGATAAAAGCTATTCAGACATAATGGCACCTAACAGAGCTGAACAGGATAGTTACAATTTACTAAATCTCAGAGCCGGTATCACGAATGATGATTGGTTTGCCGAGGTGTATGTTGATAACGCTACTGATGAGCGTGCTGAGATAAGCAATACCTTTGTATTTGATAGACAACGCGTAGCCATCATAAGACCCTTAACAGTAGGATTGAGGTACAAATTAAAATTTTAGCCAAAAGCTTATACTATCAAGGGAGCTAGGCTCCCTTTTTAGTCTGTTTAATTTCTCAAATCTTATGCTACCTTAGCGATTATGGATAATGTTAAATCCAAGACAGGAGAAACAACTCTTGCAGTAGACTTGAGTGAAGCCACTGATGCAGTGAAACAAGGAAATTTTGATCACGCATTGAGCTTGCTAAAGTTCATACTCCAGGATGATCCAGAACACCTAGATGGTCTTTATCTTTCTGCTGTATCATCAAGATATCTAAAAAATTTTGAAGATTCCGACAATTATTTAAAACGTCTTTTGACTGTAGCGCCTGATATGGGTCGTGCTTACCAAGAGCTAGGTCATTTGAATAGAGACTTAGGAAAGGAGGAACAAGCTGTTACTCATTATCGACAGGCCTGTGAACTTAATCCAGCATTAATCGCAAGCTGGAATTATCTTTTTCAATATTTTGTTAAACACAAAAATAAACCAGCTGCGGAACATGCGGAATTACAAATTAAAAAACTAAACTCTTTACCTGCTAATCTTCTGTACATCGATCAAATCCTCAATGAAGGAAGGCTGGGGATGGCAGAGTCAAAATGTAGGGCTTTTCTTAAAGAAAATCCAACTCATACTTATGCCATGTCTCTGCTTGCAGAGATAGCTAATCGAATGGGTTATTTTGATGATGCTGAATTTCTTCTTCAAAAAGCTGTTGAGTTTTCTCCAAATGATGGCGAATTAAGATTGAAATATGCCTCGGTATTAAGAAAGAAACAAAAATTTGTTCAGACCATGGAACAGGTAAATATATTATGTGAGCAGTTTCCAGATAATTTGAATTATCAGGCACAAAGAGCTAGCGAGATCATGCAAAATGGCGATCATGAATCTGCAATAAGCATCCTAGAGAGAGTACTAAAATCTAATCCTTATAACTTTAGCGTATTAACATCAAAAGGCCATGCAGAGAAAACACTTGGTAAGGCAGATCAAGCAATAGAAAGCTATAAAAATGCATACAAAATAAAGCCTGATCATGGCGAGGCTTTTTTCTCTCTAGCAAATCTCAAAACTTATCAATTTTCAGAAGTTGAAATGGATAATATGCGACTCCAAGTGGAAAGAGTTGATTTATCGCTTCGAGAAAAAGCATATTTTCACTTTGCGTTAGCGCAAGGCTGTGAATTTAATCAAGAATATGAGGAAGCCTTTTATCATCTTGAACAAGGAAATAAAATCAAAAATAGTCAAAGCCAATATTCTGTTAGAAGAATGAGTGATGAATTACAAGCTCAAATTAATGTTTGTGATGAATCATTCTTTGAGCAATTAGGCGAAGGGGGATATGGTGCGTTGGACCCAATATTTATTCTCGGTCTGCCACGAGCAGGTTCAACACTTATAGAACAGATCCTTGCTTCACACTCCATGATTGATGGAACCTTGGAATTACCAAACATATTATCTATAGCGCAAAGCTTGAGGGGTGATGATATCTATGGAAATTTAGGACTATATCCAAAAAGTATGAGTGACCTAACTGAAGAAAAAAGAAAAAACTTAGGGAAGAAATATATTCAAGATACACAAATTCACAGAAAAGGTGCACCAAGGTTCACAGATAAAATGCCCAATAATTTCAGACATATTGGATTGATACACACGATACTTCCAAACGCAAAGATTATTGACGCAAGGAGATACCCTTTGGATTGCTGTTTTAGTATGTTCAAGCAACTATTTGCTCAGGGACAAGAATTTTCATACGGACTATCTGAGGCCGGAAGCTACTACAATGATTACATCAAGCTGATGCAACATTGGGATGATGTTCTACCAAAGAAAGTCTTGAGAGTTAATAATGAAGATTTAATAAGTGATCTCGAGGGTCAAGTTACTAGAATATTAACCTTTCTAGAACTTCCATTCGAAGAGGAGTGTATTTCCTTTTATAAAACTGAAAGATCTGTGAGGACTGCAAGTTCAGAACAGGTAAGAAAGCCTGTAAATAAAGAGGGCATGGGTCGTTGGAAGCCTTACGCTAAACATCTTAAACCTTTATTGGAAGTGTTAGACAGCAACCTTCTTCTTGAAGAAGATATTGAATTAATAAAAGGTCAATAAAATGAAACAAAATACTTTCAGTCCTAATATAAAAAATGTTTCTTTTTTGGGTTTAGATGTGCGTTTTCCTGTCTTTTTTTCTAGTCTTGCATTAGCTTTGATCTTCTCGATTTTAGTTCTTGCTTATCCAAAGGAGTCTTCCAATATATTAACTGAAATAAGAGTATTTGTTGTTAACTGGTTTGATACTCTTTTTACAGTCTCCATGACTATTTTTCTATTATTGTTATTGTTAATAATGGTTTCACCTTTCGGCAATATCAAACTTGGTCGAAATGACAGTCAACCTGAATTCACCTTCTTTTCGTGGATTTGTATGTTGTTTGCAGCTGGAGTAGGTATCGGGATGACCTTTTACGGAGCAGCTGAGCCTTTGTCTTATTATACTGGCGTTTTTGGGACACCTTTAAGCGTGTCACCTCTATCTGATGAAGCACGACAATTAGCATTTAGTGCAACAATATTTCATTGGGGCTTAAGTGCATGGTCTGTTTACGCAATCATTGGTTTATCTTTAGCTTTCTTTTATTACAACTGGAAGTTACCACTTAGTATCCGCTCAATTTTCTACCCCTTATTTGGCGAAAAAATTTGGGGATGGAGAGGTGATCTAATTGATACAACAGCCGTGCTGGCTACTCTCTTCGGTTTGGCAACATCATTAGGTTTAGGAGCACAACAAGCTTCTTCGGGTCTACTCTATCTTTTCGATCTTCCCAAAACTTTATCCACACAAACTTTGATAATTGCTTTCATTACAACAATTGCTATTTTTTCCGTATACAGAGGCTTGGACAAGGGTGTAAAAATTCTTAGTAATTTAAATATCGTTCTTGCACTTTTATTACTTTTCTTTGTCATTATTACCGGTCCAACAAAAAATATTTTGTCCTCTTACTTTTCAAATTTAACTTTTTATTTTATGGATATTCTTCCATTAAGTAGTTGGGACCGAAGTTCTGATAAAGATTGGTATCATGACTGGACTATTTTCTACTGGGCATGGTGGATTTCATGGTCTCCATTTGTAGGAATGTTTATCGCTAGGATTTCAAAAGGTAGAACCATAAGAGAGTTTATTTGCGTAGTCATGTTTATACCTCTAGTTTTTTCTTTGATTTGGTTTTCGTCATTTGGAGAAACGGCTATTTTTCAGAATGAACAAAATATAGGAAATTTGAGTGAGCCTCAGGCAGACATATCGTTAGTTCTCTTTTATATGTTAGATAGCCTAATCTTTCCTATTTTCTCAAGTATTTTTGCTCTTAGTATATTGGTTTTATTTTTTGTTACCTCATCGGACTCAGGTTCACTTGTCATAAGCACTATTTCATCTGGAGGTAATGATTCTGCAAATCGATCACAAAGGGTCCTTTGGGCTTTTGTGCAAGGATTGCTTGCTTCTGTACTTCTTATCGGAGGAGGTTCGTATGCCCTATCTGCGATACAATCTGGAGCAATATCTATGGCATTACCTTTTATATTTATACTGATCGTTGCGAGCATTAGTTTGTTGAAGGGTCTATATGATGAAACTTATAAACGAGAGTTAGATTGAAAAAAGTTATAGAAGATAATCACTTAGAAGAGGCTTTGGTAGCAATACGAAGAGTTATGCGTGCTACCGAAATAAACTCTTTACTATTAGCAAAAAATTCTCAGCTAACACCAACCCAACACATTGTTCTTAAAATCATAGCTAGCAAGAAACATACGACTCCAACACATATCTCCTATATTACAAGTCTTAGATATACAACAATTGCTACAGTTATTAATAAACTACTTAAACGTGATCTAATTACGAGAGAAAAAGGTACTAAGGACAAACGAGTTCAATACCTAAACATAACCGAGGAAGGTATGAAAGTATTAGAATCTTCTCCAGATCTCCTTCAAGATAAGTTTAGAGATAGCTTTAGTAGTCTTAATGACTGGGAACAGTCCATGATTGTTTCAAGCCTTCAAAGAGTAGCTAGATTCATTGATGCTGAACAGATTGATGCTGCTCCTATTATTGATTATGGAGAACTCAATCAAGAGCCTAGTGAGTTTAAGGATTTAGTTGAAGAGCACACTACATCCGAAGATTTTCAAGATTAATTTTTAAGTTTTTAGGTATAATGCAAACCCTTCTGCGGGTATCGTATAATGGCTTATTACCTCAGCCTTCCAAGCTGATGATGCCGGTTCGATTCCGGCTACCCGCTCCAACTCATTTTATGAAATTATGTTTGAATTTAATCTATTTAATGTAGCTCAATTTGCGGATCAAGGCCTTTCTCTATTTGGTACCTTGTTACTAACCAGTTTAAGTGCAAGAACTAGAATGTATGGATTTTTGATTTTTGTACTTGTTAATGTCCCTGGGATTTACCTATTAGTCGTAACTGAATTATGGTGGATTCTCGCAGTTACACCAATTTGGTTGTATCTTAACTTTAGAGGTTTACTAAATAATTACAAGGAGAGTAGGGCAGAAAATTAACTACATTATTTGGTTCCAAAGATCTAAATCCTCCACTCTGATGTAACTGTTAATTTCCTTCACGCGACCCATAGTCTCAGACTCTTGAGGACTATAGTGATGTCCAGGATATAAAATAGTTTCGTCCGGAAGAGACGATAATTTTCTTAAGCTATGAAACATATCTTCAGAATTTGATCCTGGTAGATCAACTCTTCCACAGCCTTGAACAAAAAGGGTATCTCCAGAAACTAGATTATTATTTACTTTGAAGCACTGAGAGCCGGGTGTGTGCCCGGGTGTATGTAAAAATTCAATGTCATTTTCTCCGATTGCCAAGTGATCGCCTGACTCTACAATATTCAAATCGATGTCGGAAACGCCAGTAACCTTCTTTAAACCTTCAGCTTCATGTTTATTCACGAATATTTTTACAGGTTCTTTTTCGAGAACTTCAGCAATACCTTCTATTGAATGTCCTCCCATACCACCACCACAGTGATCTGGATGATAATGCGTAATTAAGACCGATGAGAGTTTTAGGCCTCTTTTTTGAACATGTTCCAAAAGTGCATCTATATCCCAAGCAGGGTCAATTAGGGCAACTTCTCTGGTACTTTTAGAGCCAATTAAATAGACAAAATTATCCATGGGACCAACCAGTATTTGTTCTAAATAAAGGTCATCGTTATTCATATATTTTCCTCAGCTAAAAGTTTTTTCTAGAGTTATTTTATCTGCTTTATATTTTATTCCAGCAAAATAATAACAAGGTATAGAAATGATACTAATTATTGAAAAAATAACCAACATTAGGGTGTAAGGCTCTGCATAGCCTGCAGATCTAAGAATGTCAGCACAAAAACCTCCTCCGAGAGATCCTATGGTTAAGCCAATAAGGTTAAGAGTCAGAATATAAAAGGACACGACTGTCGCTTTGATATTTTCAGGAACTAATTCTTGTACTGTTGAAAAAGTTGGTCCAAAGAAACATCCCAATTGGAAATACCCAATTACAATACCAGTCCAAAACAAAAACGTTCCAGGTTCAACAAATCTATAAAAAATACCAACTGGTAAGGTTATTAGTGCGAGCCAAAAAAGAAACATTGGTCTACCTTGATTAGTATTTTCTTGCCACCAATCACTCAACAGTCCACCCACAAGGTTTCCAGCTAATCCCGCAAAAACACCAATCCAACCTACTAGCTGAGCTATTTCAGATCTTTCATATCCTCTTTCTTGAACCAACCATAATTGCTCAAAACCTGACGCTCCCAGAACAATATGATAAAAAACTCCTGCAAGTATAGTGAATCTTAAAGCAGAGGACGTTTGTAAAGCTTTGATAAGGGTATTAACAATATTTATAGTTGTCTCTTTTGAGAGTTGATTTACTTTATCAGAAGATTTATTGTATTTTCTCTCGCGATCTTTAAATAGCAAAGCGCATAATCCTAAGATCAATCCAATTAATCCAAGAAGAATAAAGCAGTTTCTCCAGCCTAAAGATTCTCCTAAGTAACCTGCTATTAATAAGCTTACACCTACGCCAATAGGAACTCCCATATAATAAAAACCAGCCGCAAAGCCCATCCTTTTGGAAGGAAACGTGTCTGATAAAAGTGACATTGATGTTGGTGTAAGTATGGATTCACCCACACCAATAAACATTCTAGGTATTGCCATGGAAACAAACCCTTTTGCCACTCCAGTTAAGGCCGTGAAAACACTCCATAATGCCACGCCGAAGGCAATGAGTTTAGGTCGATTAACCATATCTGCCAAAACACCCATAAATAATCCTGCAATGGAGTAGAAAACAATGAAAGGCACTGTTGTTAAAAATCCATATTGGGTATCAGTAAGCCCAAGATCGGGTACGATAAAATTTGCAAAACTCGCTATTAATTGCCTATCAACAAAATTGAGTAAATTAAGAAGTGTTAAAAAAAATAATAGCCTGTAAGCATTCAATTTATTTCCCCATTGGAATTCATTATACGGACCTTAGTTAATTAATATAAAATATATAGCAATTTCATTTATATAATTATTGTATTATTGAAACCATTATGAAGAAAAAAAGAAATTGGTCTAATTCAGAAATGCGTTCTTTGACTAGGGGTGAAGCAATGCATCATTACTCAAGAGGAGAACATTATTATGTCGATCGAGATTGGTATGTATGGTTCTTAGGTAATGCCACTCGATATACAATTTTTCATACTTTTTTATGGAAATATGGCAATGGTGAAATGGTCAGCTATACAGATCTTACCCGTACAGAAAAAATTGGATCCCAAAGATTAAAAATTGATTCCATTAAAGCCACGATAAGGGAGGGTCTCACTTTGGGATATATAGATGCATTTAAATCAGAAAAGGACAGAAGGGTAACAATGTATACTTTTGATGAATCCATTCTTTCAGAGGTTACTGATTATTGCTTCATGATGAGAAGGAATAGAATGCTGGAGTCTGCATCATTCATAAGTAAACATTCTACGGAAACCATCAATAGAGAGCTTGCTAATGCAGGTATGAAATTAGACTGGCTAGAGTCAATTAATAAATTCATCTCTTTGTTTGCTATGACTGCAAAGAATGCTTTTGGTGAAGATAAACTACCTAATGTGATCCCCATTGAGGAGACCAAAAAAAGAAGTTAAGTTATTAGTTGTAACTTTTAGCTACTAAAGTTCTTGAAGAAATATAGATTTTCTATAAGTTGCACTTGCACACGGATGTGTTGGAGAGTGAGCTTGTTCTTATTTCACCCATCCCTTCCCAGGATATTAATTTAAGAATTCGAGCTCACTTCTCTATTAGCTTAATGATTCATTAAACATAGAGGTTCTTCCACCATCAACAACTAAATCATGACAAGTGATAAAACTTCCTGCTTCGCTCGACAGAAATAAAGCAGCTTCGGCGATATCAACAGCTAAACCAGATCTATTCAATGGCACAGCTTTTGCAAGATTGCCTTGAAGCTTCTTAAGTTTTCTCTCGTTTTCCTCATCACTCAAGGAGTTAGAAACCTGAGAACCTCCCCAAAATATAGGTGTAGCAACTGCACCAGGCGATATTGCATTAACTCTTATATTGTCTTTGCCTAATTCAACACCTGACATTTTTGTGAAGTGCGTAACAGCTGCTTTGAGCGAAGAGTAAAGGGAATCTCCTTGACGATATCTCAGGCCTGCAATACTTGAATTATTGATTATGCAACCACCTCCGTTTTTTCTCATGGGCTCGATGGCATATTTAGTTCCTAAAATTACACTTGCCAAAAGTAAATGCACTCCATAATCAATATTCTTTTGAGTCACATTTTCAAGTAAAGGGTCCTCAACGAAACCTGCTCCAACAGGCCCACCAGCATTATTAAAAAGAATATCTAATTTGCTTAATTTATCAGTGGTAAAAGAAATTGCCCTTTTTATATCTTCCTCTTTTGTTATGTCAGATAAGCAATAATAGGCATTTTTACCTAACTCTTCTGCTAATTTAGAACCTTTTTCTTTTGACCTTCCTGAAATAACAACTTTTGCACCTTCTTGAATGAAAAGTCTGGCTGTTTCTGCTCCAATACCACTTGTCCCACCTGTTATAAGAGCTACTTTGTTTTTTAATTTTCCCATTTCACACTCCATTCAAACATTTGTAAGTTTCATTTATAAGCTCTATTGATCTTCCATCTGCTGCAACATTATTTTTCATATTGTTCATCACATAAGATATTCCAAGATTATTTTTTGGATCACCAAAACCACAAGATCCTCCCCACCCTGAATGGCCAAATGAGCTCTCTTCAGGTCCATATATGATTTTATGCATATTCATTATAAAGCCAGAGCTCCATCTTGTTACTACATCTAAAACTAGATCTCTATTTGTGATTCTCTCAGCAGTCATTGTTTTTATTGTTGTATCTTTAAGGATTTTAATTTTCTTATCATCAGTAACTACTAAGCTGTAAAGCTTTGCAATAGCTGAAGCACATCCTTGACCATTCGCAGAGGGAATTTCAGCAGCCCTCCATTCTCTAGTGTTTTGATGCTTTAAAAGATTTGGTCCCTTACCAGAAGCAATTTGCGCTTCATTGGGATGATTATTGCTTTGATTACTACCTTTTGGAAAAGGAATCATTTCTGCAACCTTTTCATCTTTGTTTTCTGGAAGTCCGATATAAAAATCGATTTCATTAGGTTCTGCTATTTCCTCCCTAAAATAAGTTCCTAAGGATTTACCGGTAACTCTAAGAATTAACTCCGACACCAACCAGCCATAAGTAAGGGAATGATATCCAGATGCAGTTCCAGGCTCCCAAATGGGAGTCATGTTTGCTAACTCTCTTGCCATTATTGATTGTTCGTAATAATCATCTACATTATTTGTTTCAGAACCACAAATACCTGCTTGATGTGATAGAAGCATGCCTACCGTTATATCTTCTTTTCCATTGACACCAAATTCAGGCCAATACTTAGAAACTTTTTCCTCATACTCTATAAGACCGTTTTCAAAAGCATAGGCAATAGTTAGTGCAGCAATGCCTTTGGTAGTAGACCAAACAGTAGCAAGTGTATCTCTCTCCCAAGGCAATTTTTGATCTTTATCTTTGAAACCTCCCCATATATCTACTAGAGACTTACCATCTTTATAAACTGCAAAGGATGATCCTATTTCTCTGTCGGACTTATGTAGGTCATCAAATAAATCTTTTACTTTTTGAAATCTATCATCGTAAGTTCCATGTGTATCCATTTAATTCTCCTAAATATTCAATATAAACATGTGGTTAAAAGAAATTATTAATAAACTAAACTATCCTGTATTTCTTGTTCATTAGTCTCTACTGCGTGCAATAGAATAAATCCATATTCTTCTAGCTTAATACTGTCACCTGAAATAGTAACGCAATTAGCAATTAAAATTTTATTTTTAACTTCAATATTTAAAGAAAATGAAACAGCTTTTTTATTGAAATTGAAAGCACAAATTACTTCTTCTCCTTGGAAGTTTCGCCTATAAATCAGCACATTATTTGCATCATGAATAAAGATCATCTTGCCTTTAGATAAAGCTGAATTACTTTTTCTTATCCCAATCATGTTTCTGTAAAAATTAAGTGTAGAGTTGATATCGTTTTCTTGAAGGTCAACAGACTTCATCAATTGATTATCTTTTACTGGAAGCCAAGGTTTAGATTTACTGAAACCGCCATAAGCAGAATCATGTTTCCAAACCATAGGTGTTCTACAACCATCTCTTCCCTTATTAGCTGGCCAAAATTTTAAACCGGGAGGATCAATAATTTCTTCATATTCTAGATTAGTTTCAGTTTGACCTAATTCTTCACCTTGATAAAGGCATAGAGTTCCTTTTAGAGATAATAGAAGGGCACAACTCTGTTTGGCAAAATCTTGAGTTTCGTGCTCATCCCATCTAGTAAGATGTCTTATTACATCGTGATTAGAAAAGCTCCAACACGGCCAACTTCCTTCATTATCGTTAAAAAAATCATCAATAGTTTTTTTAATATGTACCGATGAAAAATTTTTACCTAATAGTTCAAAGCTATATGCCATATGTAATCTAGAGTCTTTTGTGTAATGTTTCATGATCTCTATAGCACGATGTGAGTCTCCAACTTCACCCACAGATGTTTTATCTTCATATGAATCAAGTAACTCCCTGAAAGACTTTAGAAAGTTTAGGTTTTCCTTCTGATTAATTGAATATCTTTGATCTTGTGCGTAGTAAGGATTAGTAGGAGGATGTTTGAATTGTTTTGGACTCGGAGGATTATCTCTCAATTCCTTATCATGAAAGTAATAATTGACAGTATCTAATCTGAATCCATCTACTCCTTTATCAAGCCAATATTTAACCATTGCTAAAGCAAAATCTTGCACCTCTTGATTATGAAAGTTGAAATCAGGCTGCGAGGGAAGGAAATTATGTAAGTAATATTGATTTCGTTTAGGTTCGTATTTCCAAGCTGAGCCTCCAAAAACTGACAGCCAATTATTTGGTGGCGAGCCATCAGATTTTGGATCAACCCATACATACCAATCAGATTTTTTAGAATCTCTATTTTGGCTTTCTACGAATGCTTCATGTTCATTAGAGCTATGCGATAGAACTTGATCAATTAAAACTTTAATATCATTTTGGTGGGCTAGGGAGATAAGATGTTCAAAATCATCCATAGTCCCAAATATTGGATCTACAGACGTGTAATCACTTACATCATATCCCATATCTTTCATAGGAGAAGTGAAAAAAGGCGAGAGCCAAATAGCATCAACACCAAGACTTTTTATGTAGTTTATTTTTGAAATAACACCCCTAAGATCGCCAATACCATTCCCAGAAGTATCAAAAAAGGATCTAGGATAAATTTGATAAATTACTGCTTCTTTCCACCATTCAGTCATGATCTATTTTTAACCAGTTAAGAAGTTTTTTTTCGAATGGTTTTATGACCTTGTATTCTTTCATTGGTTCTTCAAGATTTTGTATAGCCTCAACAAGATCTTTTCGATGTTCGATATTCTTTAGAATTGAAAAAATAGAATCCACATGAACTCTGATAGTAAATATGACTGATCTGTTTTTCGTGAGTTTTCTTATTGTTTGCCTTTCAGATCTCAGGAATAGATTTACAGGATCTGTGTTTTCAATTTCAACTAGAGTTTTACTATTGACCGGTTGAAATAAAGCTGGATCATCCACAATTCCCCAATTGAGTCTCTCAAAAATTCGATTATTGGGTAAATTTTTAAAGATTGTTTTGACTCGACCATCTAGCCGTTCTTGATAGCCAGGAACTTCTTTATGAATCTCTGTAAGAGATTTTTGGAATTTATCAATTAGTGACCACCTTGTTGGAGCACAAACACAAGCTGCTTCAAGATAGAAACTCTCATCCTGAGGATGCATTATCACCAGATCCTCTTGTATAAGAAGAGAGGCAAGTTCGATTGGACTCTCGAAATCATCAAAATGAAGATATTGATCAGATTTTTTAATCGTTACTGAGTTTTCTCCAAAATGGTAACTCTCTGGGTGGTAAATTTTTAAAAAATCTATTATCAGTTCTAATAATTCCCTCTCGGTATCTAAGTAATCATTATTGCTTACAAGAACAACGTCTTTTTTATCCTGCAGAAGGGCTTTTTTGAGTTTTAGTTCAGCTTCAAATAAATGATCGATCTCAAGCCAGTTACCTTCATTGATAGGTTTAAGACCAATTTCAATACCACCACGTCCACCCTTGAATGGTATATGTTTAGGATGATGCAACTAGTTTAATCCTCTCTTTTCTAGTAGAGGTTGAATATCAGGTTCCTTACCTCTAAATTTTACATATTGCTCCATGAGGTCTTTAGTATTTCCTGAGGAGTAAACATATTTTTTTAGCTTGTCAGCAGTCTCCTTGTGATACAAACCATTTTGTTTAAATGCCTCAAAAGCATCTGCCTCTAATACTTCTGTCCAAAGATAACTGTAATATCCCGAGGAATAACCTCCCGCAAAAATATGCCCAAAGTAAGTACTACGATATCTGCTCTCAATCTCTGGTATTAACCCAAGGTTTTTGAGAGTTTCATCCTCGAAAGCATCTATATCTTCGATCGAATCCTTTTCCATATGAAAAGCCATATCTAAGTGAGCAGCAGCTACATACTCTGATGTTTCAAACCCCTCGTTGAATGTTCTTGCTTCAGATATTTTTGCAAGCAGTTCATCAGGTATTGTTTCACCTGTAATGTAGTGTTTAGCAAATGTTTTAATCACTTCCGGCTCTCTAGCCCAGTTCTCCATCATTTGAGAGGGAAACTCCACATAATCTCTGGTAACAGCAGTACCAGATAAACTGGGATAGTTAACATCCGATAGCAATCCATGCAATCCATGACCAAATTCATGAAATAAAGTCTCAACCTGCTCGAAAGACAATAACGAAACGCCATCAACATTCTTAGGAGGGAAATTACATACATTTATGACGATAGGTATAGTCTTCCCTTCAAATTTGCTTTGACTTCGAAATGTATTCATCCACGCTCCTCCGCCCTTATTAGGTCTTTGAGTGAAGTCTGTATAAAATATTCCTATTACTTGATTGTTAAAATCTTCTACAACAAATGTGCGAATATCCTCTCTATATTTTGGTAAATCATCTCGTTCTGTGAAAGTAATTTCAAAAAGTTTTTTTGCAACTTCAAATGCACCTTTTAAGACTTTGTCTTCACTAAAATATGGTTTGACTTCTTCCTCTTTGAAATCAAATTTTTCTTGTCTTAGTTTTTCGGAATAATGCCACCAATCCCAAGCTTCTAGTTTAAAATTTCCACCTTCTTCTAAGATGATCTCTTGCATCGCTTCAACTTCACCTTTTGCCTTCTCAATGCCAGGGTTCCAAACAGTGTCTAAAAGTTTATTCACATTCAGCGTTGTTTTTGCCATTGTGTTATCTAAAACATAATCTGCATGAGTTTCAAATCCCATTAAATTAGCTTTTTCTTTGCGCAGTGCGACCATTTTTTTAATTATCTCTTTGTTATCAAAGTCATTATCATTGTCACCTCTTAAAATATAAGATTTGTAGAGATTTTCTCTTAATTCTCTTTTCTCTGAGTAAGTTAAAAATGGATACATACTTACTCTCGTCGGTTTGAAAACCCATTTCCCGTCATGACCTTCAGAGGATGCTAACAGAGAAGCTTGTCTAATTTCTTCATTAGGTAAACCTTGTAGGTCATCAGGATCATCAATGATTAAACTATAACCATTAGTTTCTTTGAGCACATTTTGATCAAATTGCACTGATAGAGAAGAAAGGGAACTATTTATTTCGGTTAAGCGAATCATAGCCTCTTGATCTAAATTTGCTCCAGCTCTTTGAAATCTCTTATAAGTCTCATCTAACAGTCTTTTTTGTTCGTCAGAGAGTTTTAATGAAGGTTCATTACTTTTTAAAATTTTTATTCTTTCAAAAAGTTCTTTATTCAAAAGAATTTTGTCATTGTGTGCAGATAAAAGTGGACTCATTTTCACTGCTAAAGCATCAAATTCATCATTAGTATTAGAACCAAGAAGGTTGTAGAAGACGTTTGCAACTTTATCCAATGTTTTACCAGAACTTTCTAGGGCTTCGAGAGTGTTTTCAAAAGTGGGTTCTTTTTCATTTTGAGCAATCTTTACGATTTCTTTCTGATGCTCATCGATTCCTTGCATGAATGCAGGTTCATAATGTTCAAATTTTATTTTCTCAAAGGGTGGGATTTTGAAAGGGGTTTCATATTCTTCAAAGAACGGATTCATTTCTAGCTCCTGTTTATTACAACCAATTATTAAAATTGTAAAAAATGGTATTAATGTTTTTAACACTTAGGGTTTTCTTAATTAACTCGTTACATTATAAATAATTTAATATTACAGCTATGAAAAATACTTCATTTATTTTTTCTTTGATCAAGCGCTGCATAGGAATTTTTTTTCTCTTTCTGAACTACCTTTGTTACGGTTTAATGATCAGTCTAGCTGCAAATCAAGACTTAAGTCCTTTCGAAAGGGTTTTATATCCGATTCTTGTTTATGCTGTAAGTTGGGTCTTTGTAATAGTAGGCGTTTACTTAGCAGGACCGGAGATAATTGCTAAAATTAAAGATATATACACATCAATAAAATCTAAATTTACACGAAGATGATAAATAAAGTTGACCATTTGATAGTGGCTGTAAAAGACATAGAAGAGGCTGAAAATAATTTTTCTAAATTGTTTGGTGCGGTACCAGTTTGGACAGGAGAACACCCTGAGCTTGGCACCGTAAATTCTATTTTCAATTTTAGTAATATATATTTCGAGCTTCTAGCATCAAAAGGAGAGGGAGCAGGAGCTGATTTTGTAAATGATAGAATTTCTAATCAGGGAGAGGGCCTTGCAGGATTGGTACTTGGGGCTGATAGACTTGATTTAATTCGAAAAAAAATTCTTGATAAAGGTTATCCAATTGGTGAAATTTCTGATGGTTATGCAAGAGATAACGATGGAAATATAAGAAAGTGGCAAAATCTCTTTCTTCCCACAAGTTTATCCAGGGGAATTTTTTCTTTCTTAATTAAGCATACTGAAGGCAAGTTGATCATGCCCAATAATTTAAAAAACTCATCTGTTAAAAAACTCGACCATGTAGTTATAAATACCAATGATCCAGATGGTTTCATTGAAGTATACGGTAATGTTTTTGATATTCGGTTAGCTCTTGATCAAACTGTAGAAAAGTGGGGAGGAAGAATGCTGTTTTTTAGAGTGAATAAAACGACTATTGAAGTTATTGCTAAAAAAGATGAGGAGGAAGTAAAAGATAGTTTGTGGGGAATGGCTTGGGATGTTGAAAATCTAGAGGCTACCCATAAAAGGCTTGATGAAGAGGGATTTGAATTGACAGAGGTCAAAGAGGGAAGAAAACCAAACACATTGGTAGCAACAGTTAAATCTAAAACTCATAATATCCCTACACTCCTTATTCAGCATCTCGCTGTTTGATTTTGTCGAAAATCCAATAAGGTGAATATATAAGATAAAACACTAAAGCTCCTAGCACTATCAAAAGAGGTATATGTAGGGGCGGATCCGGAAAATAATTTAGAAGACTCTCTCCTACAGGTTTTGTCGCCAAATACCAATAATTTGCAGGAGGTCCAATAGTTAGGTTAACAATATAAACAATCGGTAATATTGCCAAAGAAAAATATATACCATTTTTAACCGAGTCCAAAGTTGGCCGGTTCTTCAATACAATGCATGCATATGCAATACAAACTATCAATAATCCATGACCGACAAAAAATAAAATATATTGAGGATCAGGAAAAGTTAGGGGTACGTCAGGAGTAACTAGAGCATTAATACCACCACCAATACCCCAAAAAAAGGAAACCTCGAAAAAAATCCTTCTATCCGTTAATAAAAAAACTCCTATAAATATAGTAGACAGATTACACATATGAATGGGTATTAATCTAGCCCATGGAAAATCCATAGCATAATGCCATATGAATGGTTTTATCAGCTCTAAAGTAATAGCTGAAAAACCAAGTATTTTTGCCAAGATAATTTTGGAGCTATCAGTCTTTGAATTTATAAATCTAGGAAATAGAAATGCAATTGATACTATAATTAACAAAGTTAATAAGTGTGAAGGGCCTAATATTTCAAAAGGTTGTGGCGACATCTTTAAAGTATAGAAATTTATTACATCTTTTGATAGGGAAGAATTTCAACAAAGAAGTGACAAAATGAACAACAGTTCGATAAGTTTTTTTCCAAAGATTGAAAGAAATGAAGCTTTTATTTTACTTAAAGCATTCATGTTTTTTTTCTTTGTTCTAGCTTCTTGGTATGCATTGAGACCAGTAAGAAATGAACTAGCCGTCCAGGGTGGAATCTATAATCTTCCATGGCTTTTGATGGGTGTTATGGCAGCTATGTTGATCATTAATCCAATATATTCATGGCTAGTTTCAAGAATCGATCAAAATAGGATAATTCCTTACATCTATACATTTTTTATTTTAAATCTTGGTCTTTTTCTATTTCTATGGTCTTTTACGGGGGACCAGGGTCGTGTGTGGACAGGAAGAGCCTTTTATATTTGGGCTAATGTTTATTCTTTTTTTGTAGTGTCAGTATTCTGGGTCACGATGATAAATTTTTATAACCATACTGAATCTAAGAAATTTTTTGGAATAATAAGTGCCGGCGGCTCTCTAGGAGCCTTCTTTGGGTCTTCGGTTGCAAAATATTTTTCTACTGAAATTTGTGGAAATTCCTCTATTTCAGACCTTGGACCCATGACTTTAATTATTTTTTCCATCTGTTCTTTGTTGTTTGCGATATATTTCTCAAGATCTTTTAAAGCTAACAATCCTAATCATCAGAATGATGAGAAGGTTGGAAAGTCGAGTTTCCAAGCCCTTTCAAATATTATTAGAGAACCTGCAATTCGAAATCTTGGATTATATGTTGTGCTCTTCACGATGCTCATGACAACCTCTTGGATGATTTCACTAGGAATTGTTCAAGATTGGTCACAAGACCCATGTGAGCGAACAGCTTTTTTTGCAACTATCGAACAAATAGTCACGCCTCTCACACTGCTAATGCAATTATTTCTTGCCTCATTCATCCTTAGAACTATTGGCGGCAAGACCGTTCTAGTAATATATGGAGTATTATTTTCTCTAGCATTCATAGGTTATGCACTGTACCCCACGATATCAACTGTCATGATGGTTGTAATTAGTTTGAGGATATTTGAGTATGGTCTAAATAAACCTACTAGAGAATCCATTTATACAAAGCTAAGAAAAGAAGATAGATATAAGTCGACTGTATTTATAGATACTTTCATAGCGAGGTCTGGTGACGTAGTAGGGGGATGGTTCGTAAGGGGTCTAGTAGCCTCTGGAATTGTTGCTTTGTCAGTTTCATGGGCAGCTCTTCCTTTTGCAATGTTAATTTCATATATAGGCTTGCAAGTAAGTAAAACAACAGAAAATGAATGAAGAATTTATCTTAGTTTCCGATATAACGGATATTGAATTGAATCAATCTCAAACAGTTCAACTTGGTGATGAAAATATATTAATTTGTCATACGGAAACAGGAGTTTATGCTGTAGAAGATAAGTGTAGTCATGCTGATATTCCCCTTTGTGGCGGTCAAATCATTGGAAACTTCATTACATGTCCTGTCCATGGAGCTGTTTTTGACCTGACTGATGGTTCCGTTCAATCTCCACCAGCTTTTGAGGACTTAAGAACATTCGAAGTTAAGGTAGATGGCACTTCCATTAGTGTCAAAAACCTAAATTCAGAGTAGTATCGTTGTGATGGAATTTGAGTTTATAGAGTATGTAAAGATGGAATCAGGTATTGGTCGCATTTATCTGAACAGACCTGAAAAACGCAATGCATTATGTAACCCCCTAAGAACTGAGCTATTTTCTTGTCTAGAGACGCTTGATAAAGATCACGAAATAAAAGTTATTATTCTCTCTGGAAAAGGATCATGTTTTTGCGCTGGGTATGATTTATCTTACGATAACAGTCAAGATTTGCCATATCACACTAGTCAAACGGATGGCTTTTGGCCAAGGCATGTGACCGATGGGGCATTTAAAGTGTGGGATTTATCTACACCAGTTATAGCTGAAGTTCATGGCTATTGCTTAGCAGGAGGCACTGAATTAGCTGCTTCTTGTGACCTTGTTTACGTTTCCGATGACTCTCAGATAGGCTATCCAGTTGTCCGTTCTATGAGTCCTCCTGATAATCAGTTTTTTCCTTGGTTGATGGGAATGAGAAATGCAATGGAAATGATGTTAACTGGTGAATCGATAAATGGCGAAGAAGCTGTTATTCAAGGATTTGCTAATAAGTGCTTTAAAAAAGAAGAGCTTTCGAGAGAGGTTGAGAGAATTGCATATAAAGTGGCACAAGTTCCAGCAGACATTCAGGCGATTAACAAGAGATCGATTCACAGACAAATGGAAATTATGGGACTTAGGGACGGAATTAGAGCTGGAACTGAACTCCAAGCATTGGCTATGCATAGTCGTTCGACTAAGGAACATCTTAAAGAGCTATCCTCCAATCTCAAGGAAGCCTTAACAAATCGAGATAAAGAATTTGGAGACTACAGGACAAAAAATAAGGATTAGATACATAACCTTTTTATTTATTTTTTTTATTTCAAGTTGCTTTAATTCAAATGAGCCAAGAGGTGCTTATTGGAATGGTCAGGCAAATTTTATGCACGTTACTAAGGAAAGTATGACTATGACATACTCAGTAGATATTACGGGGCAGAAGGTATTTCTCGAGGGTTTTTATGAAGTGATAAAAAAAAATACTGATAAAGTCATTTTTAGGATCAAAGTGGAAGAGCTTGAATTTGGTAATAGAGAAGATGGTAGAAATTTTTGTAGAGTGTGGGGCAGTATTAATAATACAGAAATACAGAGCTATTTGTTTGCTCTAGATTGTTTACCAATTGAATAGAGTATGAAGGGCTATCAAAGCACACAAAAAATTATTCACTGGCTTATGGCTTTATTGATCATGCTTGATTTGATCATTGCGCAAAAGTTTGGAGGTGACATGGATACCCTAGATAGACTTGAATCTAGAATTGACCACAGTTCTATGGGTTTGATTATTGCATCTCTTTTTATCTTGAGGTTAGTTTTCCGATATAAATATGGACCGCCGGATTATCCAGCCAGCATGCCAAGGTGGCAAGTCGTTTCAGCAAAATTTGGACACTATGGCCTTTATTTTTTGATGGGAGGATTAATTATTACTGGTTTATTAACTGCAAGGTATGCATCAGACCCAATTTTTGCATTTAATGCGATAAATTTGACAATTGACTATCCAGATATAGAAACATATAACCTTTTGAGATTATTTCATGAAATATTTACAAATTTGATCATTGTCCTTATTGGAATTCATATTTTTGCCTCTTTGTATCATCATTTTATTGCCAAAGATCTCACAACTATAAATATGGTGAAATTTTGGAAGAGTTAAATAAGTTTATCCGTACAAGTTAAATTAGATACCTATCCTATTTTTTAAATCATCAATGAGCTGATCTAGAGAAATACTTGAATCTGTAGATCCAAATATATACCTATCAGGCCTCACTAAGTAAATTTTCTCTTGTTTCATAAAAGACTCAAGCCAAGGATTATCTTCTAAATATTCTTCTTCAAGAATCAACGAACTGCAACCTAAGAAGTTAAGATAGTCTTGATTTTCATCACTAATTTCATAAGGAGTTTTTGATAAAATTGCAAAGTTTTTCCCTAGTAAATGATCCAATCTTTTATAAATTTTTTTATTGCGATACAGAATAGGTTGAGGAAAAATTTCACCTGAATGCTTAGATTTATTCGCTTTACCTTTATAAAAAAGACCCTCTAAAAGATTCGGTATGATAAATGAACCATAGCCTTTATCCACCAAATCACTTGGAACTTGCTCTGGATTCTCTGCCTCCGCATAAGCTTCCATTAACTCTCCTATGCCAGCAGAATTTTTTACAACAAATCTTGAATGAGGTTTTCTCTCTAATTCGTAGCTTTGGAGTAAATTACTACTCAAATTCTTTTTTATGGATAGGGCAATTTTCCAAGATAAGTTTATGGCATCTCTGTAACCTGACATCATTCCTTCCCCCATAAATGGCGGTGCCTGATGTGCAGCGTCACCTATCAAAAAACAATTACGCATTTGAAATTTTTCTGCTAATACAGAATGGAATTGATAAACCGCTTTTCTAATAATTTTATATTCACTAGGTTGAAGCCATTTGCTTATCAATTCATGAATCTTCCTATCCTCCAGAAAACTATCCTTATCTTCATGTTCATGAATTATGAATTCCCACCGTCGGAAAGGTAAATGTGATGGAACAAAAGTTGCAAGCCTCTCTTTATCGCAAACTTGTATCAAACAGTCTCCAAGCCTGTTGTCACACCTAAGTTCTACGTCAATAACAACCCAATCGCGATTATAATTTAAATCTTCTTGAGTAATACCCAAAATTCTTCTAACTGAACTTGATCCTCCATCAGCGCCAATTAAATAATTACAAGTAAGTTCTACCTTTTCTTGATTATCAAGATTATGTAATTTCAAATCTATGCAATTTTCATTTTCATTTATGCCTATTAATTCATGGCCCAAAAGCATCTCCACATTAGTTTTAAGTAATTTCTCGCGTATAGCTTGATCGGTGTACGGTTGATGGAACAAACTTGAAGGCGGCCATCCATTTTGCGTTATGAAATTATTTAAATCTATTGCCCCCCCAATAATTTCTAAGTCTTTATCTGTGAAATAGGCACCACCTAAAGTTGTACTATTTCTTTCATATATATCCTCAATTCCAGCTAATTGAGCCATCCTAAAACCTTGATCGCTTATTGTGACTGCTCTAGGTAAATTATAAATTTCCTTTTCTTTATCAATACAAAGAACCTTTATTCCGTAGGATTCAAGCATTAAAGCAGCCATAGAGCCTGAAGGGCCAAGACCGATTACTATCACATCGTAATGATTCATTTAGTTAATTCATTAATCTCCTGATGAAATGACCTAATAAATGAGTTGTTTTCAATAACTTCCTTAAGGTCATCTATACCCCTCTCAAGATTCGGATTGCTTTGATTTACTATTCCCTTTTTAAAACAAGGCCGTTCTACAATCTTGTCATAGTAATTTTTAATTGATGGTTTATCCTTAATTAGAAGAGCATACCATCCGCACTCATTAAGACGATGAAGAATGACTGACCAGCTAATATCAGCCAGAGTGAAGTCATCACTAGCAAGCCATTCTCTGTTATTTGTAGATAATTCTATTTCTAACTCTTTAAGATGAGAATTGAGGGCACTGAAGGAAGATTTAATGAGTTTTTGGATAGGCGGTACTTTTAAAAGATTAAACCCCAATATCTTCATCATCAAAAAAATTAATACTCTTTGTTTCATAGGATGCTTTATCAATCCTTTCAAAATCTCTTTGATGGGGACATAGTGAATCATTGATATGAAAAGAGGAAATGTTAAGGGGCCTATGGTATTACCTGCATATTTTTTATGACCTTCTACTGGATTTCCAACCATTGAAGCTTTGTCAGTCCAGTAGTCTATTAAAACTTGAGATTCCACATTATTTTTTTGGATATTTTTACTATCAAATATGAATTTGATTTGTTCATGAGATTCATAAATCGGTCTTCCCATATTCAGCAATACAGGAACAGTTGCACCAGGATTAATCTTTAAAAATGCTTCCGATGCAACTTCATATTTTCCAGTTTCAATTAAATCAATATGCTTAGACACGTAGTCAATACCTGTTTCATGAAGGCAAATTCTTACTTTCCGAGAGCATAAAGAGAAATCATTATGATAGAGTGTCCATTCTGCGGAGGTTTCCTCAACTAAATAATCTTGAAGACCTATGAGCATCTTTCGGTAGATTCTATTTTCTTTTAGATGATCAGGTGGTGTCCGCCATCCATGAGCATTGTTTCCCCAGTCACTACTGTTGATATTTCAATGAAGTTATAGATCCCTAGAGCAACTTGCTCAGGTGTTACTGTAAGTTTTAATGGTGTAGAACTTGTTAGATTGTCTTTAGCAGCATTGTAAAGTTCGTCACCCATTCCTTTACGCAACCATTCTCCTTGAATAAAGCCAGGGCATATTGCATTTACTCTTATTGGCCCAAGGTTTCTAGCCATAGATTTTGTCATTGTATTGAGAGCACCTTTTGAGGAGGCGTATGCAAGAGAACTTCCTATCCCTTTGATCCCTGCAATAGAGGAAATGTTTACTACACTGGGATTTTCGCTTTTCATTAAAGTATCTTTACAGGCTTTAACCATTTGAAAAGGTCCAACAACATTAACTTTGTAAATGTGTAAAAAATCATCAGCATCTAAGCCATCAAGATCTGCATGATTAAATACAAACTTAGTGGTCCCGGCATTATTTACAAGTGAATCAATTCGACCCCACTTTTCCAGAGTTTTCTCAACTGTCTCAACACAATCTTTATTTTCAGACACGTCTGCTTTTATGGCTAAAGATTCAACTCCAAATTGTTCACATTCTTTTACTACCTCATTAGCATCCTCCATAGAACTAGTACACGTGATGGTGACGTTCCAACCCTTTGATGCCAGTAACTTTGCAGTTGCAGCGCCGACACCTCTGCTACCGCCAGTTACTATCGCTACTTTGCTTGATTCATTATTAGTCATGTTAAGTTTTTATTAGTTATCTATTTACAAATTCTTTTGTACTCTCTTCACGCAATACAAATCCTGGTTTATCTTTAAAAGTCTCTTCAACCCATCTAAGGGCCTCAGTCTCATTTAACTCAGGATCCCAGGGCTCACCCTGAGGTTGCTCGACATCCCAAGGTGTATCAAAAAATATTTCCATTCCATTATTTTCTGGGTCATTGAAGTAAAAAGATAGTGCATTGCCATGACATAGGGGCATATAGTCATGATTAATTGAATCGAACTTCTTTTTGAATTTTTGTAACTCAGTATAAGTTTCTACTCTAAATGAAATGTGGTTGAGGGCTGAAGGAGAGGAAATATCCTCTCTACCAAGAACAAAAGCAAGTTGGTGATGTTCATTTGGATTGTAGCTGATGAAAATTATTTCAGGTCCGTTTTCAAAGACGGGACCACTATCGCTTACTTTAAAGCCTAAAAGATCAACATAAAATTCTAATATCTTTTGTTTATCTTTAATATTGAGAACTGTGTGAGACCATCCTAATTGCATTTCTTAATTATCCTTTGATCTCATTATATTTTTGCGAATTTTTATTCCTCAACTCCCGAATGATTCTTTACTCTTTTACACTTGTTTTCCAATGTTCCTAACCCCTCAATGGTAGTAGTTAAAACATCTCCTTCTTTGAGAAACTTACCTTCCATTACTCCAACACCTCCCGGAGTTCCAGTGAAGATAACATCTCCCACGTTTAGGCTTACTATCTCTGATAAGTATTTTACTATTGCAGGAATATCAAAAATCAAGTCATTAGTATTATCACTCTGTCTAATTTCTCCATTCACCTTGCAAACAATTTTGAGATTATTTTTATCTTCTAAGCAATCTGGAGAAACTAAATATGGCCCCATTGGTCCAAATGTATCAAATGATTTTCCTAGATTAAACTGAGGAGGTTTGGCAGCAAATTGCACGACACGATCAGAAATATCTTGTCCGACACACAGTCCAGCTATGTGATCCCAAGCATTTTCTGTGGAAATATCTTTGCCTGATTTACCTATTACAGCAACGAGCTCCGCTTCATAATCAACATGATCGCTTCGCATTTCTATATCTCTATGTGGTCCAACAAGACAGGTAGTGTGTTTTGTAAAAATCATAGGGACTTTAGGAATTTCCATTCCAGCTTCTTCTGCATGATTTCTATAATTAAGGCCCACTGCATAACAGTTTTTAGGGGAGGAAATCGGAGCATCAAGGATAGCATCTTTTATTTGTCCAGTAGGATCAAGATCGTCAAGGGTCAAGTACAATGCATCAAGTTCAGGAGTGTTCGAAAGAGCATTCAATGTATCGTCATCAAAAACATTATTTGATATTGTTTTTAGATCATAATAATGTTCACCTTTAACAAGTGCTGCTTTTCCAGATATGTTGGCTATTTTGAATGCCATTTATTCTCCTATGTTAGATTTTTGATTATAGGCAATTCTAATTTTTTTATAAGCTTTATATTGATTTAAATTATGGAAAGAAAAATATATATAACTAAAACCGGAGAGGAGTTTTCTTACTTAGCAAGCGATATAAAAAAAGGATCTAGGAATTTTGTTTTTTTCCATGCAACTGGTTTTAATGCTGAAACATATAAAATTTTGTTTAATAAAATCAAAATTCATTTTGATAATGAGATAAATATCTATGCTATTGACCAAAGAGGTCATGGTATGACAAATGCTAAATCTGAACCTGATAACTTGAAATCATGGGATATATTTGTTGATGATGGAAAAGAATTTATTGAAAGCATAGAAGGGGAGGTTATTTGTTCAGGACATTCTATGGGATCAATCATTGCTGCAAAATTAGCTTCTCTCAATCCTTCAAAGGTTTCTCACTTATTTATGATTGAGCCTGTTCTTTATGGGCCTTTAGAATCCTTAAAATTCAGAATTAAATCTTTTCTACGAATAAATAGAGAACTAATGATAGCCGAAGGTGCAGCAAAGAGAAGATCTCATTTTCCATCTATTGATGCTGCAGTTAGCTCTTACACTGGTAGAGGTGCCTTCACTACTTGGTCATCGGAATGGATTCAAAATTATCTTGAAGGTGGAACTAAGAATATTGAATCAGGAATTGAATTATCATGCACCCCAGCATGGGAAGCTGCAACTTTTCGTTCTTCTTCGATGGATACATGGAAATATCTGAAAAAAATTAAAATGAATGTAAGGGTAGTTTATGGATCTAAAGGGTCAACTTTTTCACAACAGGCTAGAGAATCTCTTTTTAGTTTAGGTGAAAATTGGCGAGGAAAGTATTACGATGAAGCTACTCATTTTTTGCCCATGGAATTCACAGACAATGTAATAGATGATTTAGAATCATATTTGGTAAATGATTAAAGATTCTGAATAAAATCCCTTAAAGCAGTTCCTATTTCTTCTGAAGAGTCTTCTTGGATAAAATGACTACCTTGCACAGTTACTTCTTTTTGATTTTTCCAACTTCTAGCGAATTCTCTCTGATCACCAACAAGTATTGAACCTGGATCTGCATTTACGAAAAGTTTAGGTATTTCGGAAACTTTATGAAATTCCGCATTTTTTCTAACTTCTTCAACTACAGCAGCCGGTTCACCATCAAGAGGAATTTGTCTTGGCCAAGTTAGTGTAGGCCTTCGATCTTCTCCTTCATTTAAAAAAGGTCTTATATATTCTGATTTTTCTTCGTCGGTATAACCTGTTGCTGAGTCAGCTAATAAAATCCTCTCTACAAAAAAATTCTTTTGCAGGACGAGTTCTTCTCCTGCTTCAGATCTAAATAAACTAAATATATTTTTTGCATTTTCTGGCCATTGTTCCCAAGTCAGAGGCATTACAATAGCTTCCATGTAGGTTATGGACTTAATCCTTTCAGGATTTTCTCGAGCAAATTGAAAACCCATAGCTGAACCCCAATCATGAATTATTAGATTTATAGAATTACCCAAATCTAACTGATCTAGTAGTTCTGTAAGATAACCATATTGTCCATGATATTGATAACCTTCATTATCCTCACCATCTAATTTTTCTGAGTCACCCATTCCTATTAAGTCAGGTATAACTATTCGACCTAAATCTTCTACATGAGGTGCAATATTTCTCCACAGAAATGATGAAGTAGGGTTGCCATGTAGGAAAAGAAAGACATCCCCATTACCTTCATCAATGAAAGCCATTTTTTTATTATTTATTTCTATATATTTTTTTGTATATTTCATAATGTTTTCTCTAAATCAGGCAAGACAAATGAATTAAATTCCTTTTCATACAATTCAGCAAATTTAATTGTCGTTTTGTCCATGTATGCACCTCCTATCGCTTGCAATCCAATCGGGAGATTATTAGATGATAGTCCAGTTGGAAATACAGTACTTGGAAGATGAGCATTGACAGCCAAGCCAGGCCAAAAGATTTGTTGAAAATATCTTTGTTCATGGTTATCAACTGTTATAGTCCTTTCAGATATTTTTTTATGATTGTGTTCTATCGCTGTTGTCGCCAATTGCGGACAAATCAATAAATCCCAATCCTCAAAGAATTCATACCAAGAAATTTTTATTTGTTCTCTCCTATAATTTTGTCTAATCCAGTTTCTGTGTGATAAAACAGTTCCTTTTGCAAGGATAGCTTCTACTGAGTCATCATTGGGTTCTAAATTAGCAGCTAGTTGTTCGATATGAGCGAATTCTTCATCAGACATACCCGACTGCATAACTGATTGAAGTAATAGTTGATAATTTATTTCAGCCTTGAGAATGTCGTGCTGTGGTCTTGCTGTGAAAGAGACTGTCGCACCCACAGAAGATAGTTTTTCTCCTATTTCAGTGCAGCGTCTCGATATCTCTGTTGAAACAGGTGCTAGTTCGTCATCATTCCAGATAGCTATTTTGAAATCTTTGAGGGATGTTTTTTCGCATTCTTGTAGGTTCAGTCTCCATCCTTTAGCTTCTCTATCAGTAGGGCCTGCCATAATATTTAATGCTATCTCTAAATCCTTAGCGCTTTTGGCAAGCGGACCACATACAGAAAGATCTGGTTCAGGAACATTGGGTATTAATTCATGGCCGGAGGAGGGAACTATTCCATGACTTGGCTTGTGTCCAAAAACCCCACAATAATGAGCAGGATTCCTGATAGATCCACCAATGTCGGATCCAGCCTCAAGCGATGAAAATCCTGCTGCTAGTGCAGCAGCGCTTCCACCGGAGGATCCCCCTGGAGTTCTTTTTAAATCCCATGGGTTTCCTGTAACACCGTAAATATCATTGTAACTTTGAAAATCTGCTAAATTTAAAGGAACATTTGTTTTGCCGATAAAATGTGCACCAGCTTTCTTAAATCTCTGAACAGCTAAACTATCTTTTTTAGCAATATTATTTTTAAAATCTGGTATCCCCCAGTTGGTACTTTCACCTTTTATGTTATAGGACTCTTTTATGGTCATTGGTACACCATGAAGAGGCCCTTTGATTTTATTTTGAGAGATATCCTTATCAGCGCTTTTAGCGGCCTCAATAGCCTCTTCGAATGTTTTTACAACAACAGCATTAATTTTATGATCGTATTTTTCTATACGCTCAATAAATGTTTCTGTCACTTCAAGAGAACTTATCTCTTTTTCCTGAATTTTTTTTGCTAATACGTGTGCAGGTAAATGATATATTTCCAAGTTTAATCGTCCCCCGGTTTCCAGTCTTCGTAGCGCTCTTGCAATCTTTGCATGCCTGAAATCCACCTATCTCTATCATTTCCTTTTCTTGAGACGTATTCCAAGACTTCAGTATGAGGAGTTACGAGAAATCTTTCATTTTCTATTGCATCTAAAACATCAGCAGCCGCTTCACTAGCTTCAATCATTCCATCAACCCCAGCAACTCCAGCACCTTGAGCTGTCATTGCAGTTCTTACAGCTTGAGGACATAGACAAGAAACTCCTATTCCTTTATTGCCATATGTAATTTTTATCCATTCAGCAAAACTTACAGCTGCAGCTTTCGTTACAGAATAACCTGCAGAACCTATCTGCGTCAGAAGGCCAGCAGCGGATGAGGTATTCATCAGATATCCTTCTCCTCTTTCTAGCATTTGAGGTAAAACATGTTTAGCCGCGAAAATATGCGATTGCACATTTATTTCCCAAATATTTTGCCAGTCTGCAGTTTCTACTTCAAAAAAACCATGCACACCGCCTATACCTGCGTTTGAACAAAATATATCAATTCCACCAGAAAGTTCATTTGCTTTGTCTATTACATTGATAATATCTTTTTCTACTCCAACATTTGCCTGAACTGCCAACCCACTAACATCTTGAGCTGTTTCCTTAGCACCCTCAAGATTCATATCTACGCATACAATTGATTTCGCTTCAGCATCTTTGAAAGCTTCACATAAAGCCTTGCCTATACCGCTTGCAGCTCCAGTAACTACTACTCTTTTGTCTTTAACTTCCATTAGCCAAGCCCCAATTCCTTAATCGCCTCTTCTCGCATTTGCTTTTTAGCGATTTTACCAGCTGCAACTTTGGGTAGTTCGTCAGCCTGAAACCAGGTGTATTCAGGAATTTTAAACTTAGCAATTTTTGCTGCTAGGAATGCAGACAAATCTTCCTCTGATAATTCTGCTCCAGGATTAAGGGAAATTCGAGTTGCTAATTTTTCTCCTAGTCTTTCATCTGGAACGCCAAATACGGATGCCTCTCTTACTGAAGGATGTTCATAGATCGCCGCCTCTATTTCAAGACAAGCAATATTTTCACCACCTCTGATCACGATATCTTTTATTCTGTCCTTTATATAGAGAAAACCATCTTCATCAATGATTCCCACGTCACCACTTCTAAACCATCCCTCACTATCAAGGACTTCATTAGTTGCTTCTTCATTTTTTAAATAACATCTGAAATTACAGGTAGACTTAATGGCAACTTCTCCTAATTCATTTGGACCAAGTTCATTTCCATCTTCATCTACAATCTTAATTAAATTAAGAAATGGAGTGGGATATCCAGCAGTACTTGGTCGATCGTAAAGTGTCGTTCCACTTGCATTGGTTGCATGAGCATTAGTTTCTGTGAGACCGTAACCTACTGTAGCTACTTTATCTGGGTGTTCTTTTTCTTGAGCTTTGATCTGTTCTGGAGGTCTTGCTGCTCCTCCTGATCCAAGACCTTTCAAGCTTGATATATCTATATCTGGATTTTCCTTATGAGCTTGAAGCACTTCCGCTGACATTGTGGGCACGCCAGTCATGTCAGTAACTTTATGCTTTTCAATGAGCCTCAAAGCTTCTAATGCATCCCATTTATACATGAATACAATTTTTCTTGCTGTAACCAGTGACAATAAAAATACAGCGTGCGATCCAGTGACATGAAATAAAGGGACGGCAGCAATCGTACATGGATTGTCACCCGCTATTGGTGATGCCAAAGGTTCTCCATCAACTTCAATTTGGGTTGCCAGTTGTCCCATCAGAGCCCATGTGATAGGTGCAGACACAACTGCTCGATGCGTAGAAACAACTCCCTTTGGATATCCTGTACTTCCTGAAGTGTACATAATACTTGCATCATCTTCTGGGTCGATTTCAACATCTGGAAAAGTTTCTGCTGGAGAAACAATATCTTCAAAATTAGATGCATTAGTAAACTTAGAAGCATCACACCTAACAGCAATTCTAGGAATATCTTCAACAAAACCTTGGAGGCGTTGTAATCTTTCTTCATCCCCAATAAAAACAGACGACTCGCTGTGTGTTAATCCATAATCTAATTCTTCTCCTTGCCACCAAGAATTCAATGGAACAGCCACAGCTCCGATAGAAGTAACGGCAATATATGAATTAATCCACTCTGGATAATTTCTCATTGAAAACGCAACTTTATCTCCTTTCTTTATTCCATATTTATCCATCAAAGTATGAGCTAATCCCGCTGAATTATTTAAAACTTCTTGATAGGTGTACGATTCATCCTCATATGCTAAAAAGTCCCATTCACCGTGAATAAGTGGAAATTGAAAATAATCTCTGAGCGTTTGGGGAAGATTTGCAAAAACATGATATTTATTTCCTCTAATAGTCTCTTCTTTTAATTCAAATAGACCTTCTTTGGTAAATTCTTTTGCAAGTTTTTCTCGGTTCTCTCTTTTAACGAAATCTTTTATATCCATAATTTTATTTTCCTGTAAATTTTGGTTCCCTTTTTTCTATATAGTGACTAACTCCTTCTTTGAAATCTTCTGAATCAAAACTTTCAAGCATCGCTGTCATAGAACTTTTCAAATTCTCCTCAATAGTCTCTTTTTGCGCATTATAAATTTGCTCTTTCATTATCCTTATCGATCTTGGAGAGACTGATTTAGCCAATTCTTTTGCATAAGTCATTACTTCATTTTCAAACTCTTCATCTTTAAATGTTTTATTAACTATACCCATTTCAGTAGCTTCATTAGCAGAAATTCTTCTTGCAGAGAACAACACATCATTAGCCCTTGCAATACCAACAAGACGAGGAAGAATCCAACCCACACCCCATTCTGCAATTAGACCTCTCTTTGAAAAAGCACTAGTAAAGATAGCACTCTCTTTAGCAAACCTTATATCGCAATATAAGGCCATAATAAATCCAACACCTGCAGCAGGACCATTAATCGCTGCAATTACTGGTTTTGGAAGTGTTGGAAAATAACTAAACCCTCCATCAAATCCCTCCACATTATTTTTTGCATAGTCTCTTTCTTCTGGACTGATTTCTTCTCTCGATTTTCCTTGGCTAGTATCAGCCAATCCATCCATATCAGCTCCAGCACAAAATCCTCTTCCAGCACCTGTAAGGACAATAACTTTTACCTCATCATCTTTACAGGCATCATCCATACGTTCTCTTAAACCAGCCCTAATTTCTGCTGTAACAGAATTTAATTTATCTGGTCTGTTGAGGGTTACTACAGCTACTCCATCCTCTTTTTTTAATAAAACAGCATCATTCATTTTCACTCCTTAAGCAGTAGACCCACCATCAATAACTAGTGTATGTCCATTAACGAATGTTCCAGCATCAGAAGCTAGAAATACAGCAGCTCCTCCAATCTCATCTGGTTCACCAATTCTTCTGAGTGGACATGAAGCGGTCGATTGTTTCAAGATTTCCGGATTTTCCCACAGCGCCCTTGCAAAATCAGTTTTAAATAGGCCTGGTGCAATTGCATTTGTTCTTACATTATGTGGTCCAAATTCTGCTGCAAGGTTTTTAACAAGCATTATGTCTGCAGCTTTAGATATATTGTAGGTACCAATGACAGTGCTTGATTTAAGACCACCGATAGATGAAACAATAATAATACTGCCATCTTTTCTTTCAGTCATTTCAGGTATGACCATTTGGCAAAGAAGATGATTACTTTTTATATTATTGTTCATCACTTTGTCAAAAGCTTCCTCAGGTATATCCATCATGGAACCAAAAAATGGATTTGAAGCGGCATTGCAAACCAAGATGTCTATCTTGCCTAACTGTGCTCTAGTTTCATCAACTAGCATTTGCAAAGCAGTTTTGTCTGAAATATTACAAGGAACAACTATTGCTCCTCCCTCACTATCCTTACAAGCTTCATTTATTTCATCAGCCACCACCTGACAAGCATCAGCTTTTCGACTAGAAACTACAACTTGCGCTCCATGAAGAGCCATTTGCATAGCAATTGATTTACCAATTCCTTTCGAGGAACCAGTAATAATTGCTGTTTTTCCTGTTAAGTCAAACATATATTCTCCCTGTTGTTATACAGCAGTCTACTCTAGATTTTGACTAGAAAAAATACTTAAAAGAACTAAATTTATACAGTTTTGTTAACATTTATAAATGATTAGAAAATCAATTTATACGATTTTTATATCCTTAGCCCTATATGCTAGTTTTGTCTATCTTGTTGCAATAGGAACATTGGGTAGTTACGAGGGTCCAGGTAAAATTTCAACTTCAGAAATCCCCGAGGAGATAACCCTCAAAAGAACAAAGGAGCAAGTTGAAGCAATATCAAACTTGGGTATAACAAATGAAAAATTGATTCTTTTCGGTGATTTGCATGTTCATACAACTTATTCTTCTGATGCGTTCTTGATGAGTTTACCTCTGTTGGCAGGTGAGGGAACTCATCCTCCTGCCGATGCTTGCGATTTTGCAAGATTTTGTTCATCCCTAGACTTTTGGTCAAACACTGATCATGCAGAGGATTTAACTCCTCAAGACTGGCAAGAAATTAAGGACACAGTGAGACAATGTAATAATGTCAGCGGCAAGGGCTTGCAAGACACCATAGCATTTTTGGGTTGGGAATGGACACAGGAAGGTGGTTTTGATGAACCTCATTTTGGCCATAAGAACATCATCCTTAAAGACCTTGATGATGACAAAATACCTGCGAGGCCAATAGCTTCGCCTCAAGTTGGCTTTGCCAACATGCCATTTGATGCAAGAGTTGGTTTATCTGCATTAAGAGCTTTTGATGGAAGAATTCAAGATTTAATGACTTATGCGCGAGATGGAGTTGTCAGGCCTTGTGAATCAGATTTGTCAGTTAGAGAGCTATCATTTGATTGCAAAGAATATGCCAGAGATCCTGGAGAATTATTTGATAAATTAAATGATTGGGGACATGAAGCAATAGTTATTCCCCATGGAACTGCATGGGGAAGCTATACCCCTCCTGAAAGTGATTGGAAATTACAATTGAGTGAAAATTATCATGATCCAAATTACCAGTCGTTAATTGAAATATATTCTGGTCATGGAAATACTGAGCCCTACAAAAGATGGAGGAGTGTCCTTTATGATGAGAATGGAGATGCTATATGTCCAAAACCGACTGAAAATTATCTTCCGGGGTGTTGGCAAGCAGGAATAATTATTGAGAAAAGATGTCTAGAGGAAGGTGAATCTTCAAGAGAGTGTAATAAACGAGCCAAAGAAGCTAGAAAAAATTATGCAGATGCTGGGATATATGGCCAAGCAACAGTTTCCAAAGAAGATCCAAAAGAATGGTTGGACTCAAATCAATGCCAAGATTGTTTTTTGCCAGCGTTTAATTTAAGACCAAAAGGCAGTGCTCAGTATATCCTTGCTCTGCGTAATTTTGACCCAAAGGATACGACTGAAAGATTTAAATTTGGATTTATTGGATCAAGCGATACTCATTCTGCTCGTCCTGGAAATGGATATAAAGACATAAATAGAATTGATTTTACCGACGCTGCAGGACCAACAGAATCAGCTGGATTTATCTTTGGTTTCAATGAAGGGGAGGGTATTTATGGAAAATCTACCTCTAAAGATTTTAAAGGTCGTCCCCCACCCGGTCCTATAGAAGTTGACAGGATAATGTCATATTTTTATACAGGTGGCTTGATAGCAACTCATTCAGACGAAAGAACTAGAGAGTCTATTTGGCGATCAATTAAAAATAAGGAAGTTTATGCAACTAGCGGACCGCGAATACTATTGTGGTTCGATCTTATAAATGGAAATGAGGGTTCGTTACCAATGGGTTCAGAGACTCAATTGGAAGATAACCCTAGATTTATTGTGAGAGCCCTAGGATCTTTTGAACAAAAGCCAGGATGCCCAGATTATGCCGTCAGTGCTTTGGGAAAAGAAAGAATTGAACTACTTTGTAAGAATGAATGTTACAACCCAAGCAACATAAGAAGAGAGATAGAGAGGATAGAAGTGATAAAAATTCTTCCTCAAAGATTTGAAAATGAAAATCTCGATAATCTAATTATTGATCCCTGGAAGGTCTTTAATTGCGATGGAACAGAGGAATGTGTAATCACTTTTTCTGATAATAATTTTAGTATAGATAAAAGAGATGCACTGTATTACGTAAGAGCCATAGAAAAAGAATCTAAAGCTGTAAATGCAAATAACTTGAGATGTGAATTGGATCAATTTGGAAATTGTAAAGAGGTTAATATTTGTTATGGAAGTCCTTTACAAACTCCTAGAGAAGAGGATTGTTTAGCAAATACGCAAGAAAGGGCTTGGTCCTCACCAATATTTGTTGATTACAAAAAATATTGATGAGGATTAAACTTATTTGCCTTTCCAATTAGGAGCTCGCTTTTCAGCAAATGCTACCGGACCTTCAATGAAGTCTTCGCTCGTGAATAAATCATGCACAGCAGTGTATTGTCCCTTCATCGAGTTCTCCAAATTTGCTTCGTTTAAGCTTTCATAAGCAACTTGTTTTGTTGCTCTAATAGACATTGGTGAACAAGCTTCTATTTGTTTTGCCCAGTCTCTTGCTCTATCCATTAAATCAGCCTGTGACTCAACAACTTCATTTACGATACCGAGCTCCTTCGCCTCTGCAGCTTCCACATGTCTACCGGTGAGCATCATTCCCATAGCATTTTTCATTCCTATCTGTCTGGGTAATCTTTGCATACCACCAGCTAGAGCAGCTAATCCAACTTTTGGTTCCGGCAAAGCAAACCTTGCATTAGAGGAAGCAATAATGAGATCACACGCCAGAGCAATCTCCATTCCTCCACCCATAGCAACACCATTGACGGCAGCAATTATTGGCTTATTTAAATTAAATCTGCTGGTGAGTCCTGCAAATCCGGTTTCAGGCATACCGGATCTATCGCCACCAGAAGCTTGGTATTTAAGGTCATTACCCGCTGAAAATGCTCTATCTCCAGCTCCTGTAATAATTCCTACCCATAGATCTTCATTATTTGTAAATTCACTCCAAACTTCATCAAATTCTCTGTGTGAAGGTGGATGCAGTGAATTCATTACATCAGGTCTGTTTATGGTCACTTCTAAGATATGACCGTTTATCTCTGTGGTTAGAAACTCATAATCAGTTTTCATTAAATTCTCCTTAAATTTTTGATAAAGAATATCAGGCATTCGATGATGAGTCATGCTTTATAGGTTAAGATTCAACCCAATGAGTATTCTAAAAATTGGAATTTTATTGACTGATCACGTTCTTGAAGATCTTCAAAAAAAGCATGACGACCAAGACAATTTTTATAGAAGAATATTCAATGAAACAGACCAAGAAGTTAGTTTAGAGATATATGATGTAACCCAATTCATTTACCCTAAATCTCTTGATGAATGTGATGGATACATCATTACAGGCAGTAAGCTCAGCGTTTATGATGATGAGAGGTGGATAAGAGTTTTAGAGAAGTTCATTGTTGATCTATTTTTAAATAAAAAACTATTACTTGGAGTATGTTTTGGGCATCAACTGATTGCAAAAGCATTGGGAGGGGAA
>ENA-OSEY01000232-OSEY01000232.1-marine-metagenome-genome-assembly--contig:-NODE-232-length-40981-cov-5.681376_pt1 | contig 40981 bp, 40 predicted proteins | sample MGYA00248465_ERZ534230 | MGnify/ENA primary metagenome ERZ534230 (study PRJEB26409, sample SAMN06344110) | marine metagenome | isolation source: Sea water from surface | place: Atlantic Ocean:Southern... | reverse complement strand
AGCAAAGATGAGCCGCCCTTTGTAAAAAATGGTAATGGCAAACCTACAACTGGGATCATGCCACTAACCATTAGTATATTTATGAGAAAACTAAATCCAATAACAAATATAAAATAAGCTCCTAAGTAATATGTTGATAGATCTTCAGATAGGCTTTGCTCCTGAAGCAAAACTATAATGCTTAAGATAATAAATATCGCAATTAAAATAAATATCAATAAAACACCTACAAACCCAAACTGCTCAGCATAAATTGAAAATATAAAATCCGTATCTGCTTCTGGAAGAAAATTAAACTGATTCTGTTTGCTTTTAAGGAATCCCTCTCCAAATAATTCACCAGAACCAATACTTATTTCTGATTGAAGAATATTCCATCTCTCTGAAATATTTCCCTCTGATGAAAACCAGCTTTGTATTCTTCCTTTTTGGTAATCAGTAAATCCAAAACTGTATATTACCGGTGATAGGACCACCCCTGAACCAATAAGTGCGAGAAAATACTTTCTATCCATGCCGCATATAAATAGAAGCATTATTCCAAAAATTATGTAAATCAAACCAGTGCCTAGGTCAGGTTGAATGATAATTGGTACTGAAGTAATAAAAAGGATTGCAAGCAGAAATATTGATCTTTGAAAGTTAAATTTAAAATTAAAATACCTGAGGTACTGTATTGCAAAAAGCGCAAATGAAATTTTCATAAATTCTGAGGGCTGTAAACTTAGAAATCCAAAATCTAGCCACCTTTTTGATCCATTAATTTCTTTTCCAAATAACTCCACACTCAATATAAGCAATATATTTAATACAAGAACTACCCATCCAAAGGAAAGAATGCGATTTAAATTTACAGTATAGAAAACTCCAGTAACAATCAATATTGAGAAAATTGAGATAAGAAGAAACCTTAAGAAATAACTTATATCTATCGAAGTTACAGAAAAAATAGTAAGGCTTCCAAGAATAAGTATGGCTGTTAAAGAGCAGAAAATGAAGAAGCTTCTTATGTCCCAACTCATTTCAATAGCACCTCCAAGACTTCTCTAGCAACTGGACCTGCAACGCTTCCTCCACCCTCTCCATTTTCAATTACAACACTTATTGCAAATCTGGGTTCATCATATGGCGCATACCCAATAAAAACTGCATGATCTCTTAACAATGGATTCTCTCTGATTGACTCGTACTCCTCTCTTGATTTGATATCGACAACTTGACTGGTTCCACTCTTTCCTGCCATTTTCAATTCACCTGCATTTACCCTATATGCAGTCCCGCTTGGAGAGTAAATAACATCAACTAAAGATTTATTGATTCTTTCCCAATCTGAAGATTCTAGGTTTTGGCTTAAAGTGAAATTCTCTTGACTTGATGAATCAGATAAAAATGGGGTTTTATATTCACCTTTTTTAGCCACCATTGCTGAGATTAGAGATAAATGCAGAGGTGTAATTTGTAAATAACCTTGACCAATTCCAAGATTAATAAGATCACCTTTAAATAGGTTTCTTCCAAAATTCTTTTGTTTCCATGCATCATTAATTAACGGACTAAACTGGTGTGGATAACAGTCAGTGCATAGCTTTGTGCCAAATGAAGCAGAGGAAAAAAAACTCTCCAAACTTTGCTTTTCAAATCTCGTAGCAAGATTCATAAAAAACGGGTTAGAGCTTTCAACCAAAGCCTTATCTAAATCTGTTACACCATGCCCACCCTCTTTCCAAGCATTGAATACTCTTTGTTCATCAATCCGAAAAAAACCATCATCGAAGATTGTCTCTTCCCAAGTTGTGAATTTTTGATCCAATGAGTAAATTGACAATAATGGTTTAATCGTGGAGCCTGGAGGATATAAGCCCATGAAAGCTCGATTAAATAGTGGTCTTGACTGATCTTTTAAAAGTTCAGCATAGCGACTCGAAGAAATTCCGCTCAAGTCGTTAGCACTTATTGATGGGGCGCTGACTGCTACTGGGATACTGAAATCATTTAAGTCGATGACTACAATTGCACCCTGACGACCATCAAGAATGTCATATGCAAATTTCTGAGCCTCATAGTTAATCGAAACATATAAATCATCTCCTTCTATAAATTCATCTTCTTTTGTTAAAATCTTTTTTGTTCCTCTAGCATTCCGTTGAAAATATCTTTTTCCATGGGTTCCAGTAAGTTCTTTCTCATATACCCTCTCTAAACCTGACTTTCCAACTTTTTGCCACAGCTTTGGATCGTATTCATCTATCCTTTCACTAAAGTACCTCTTGTCAGAGTCGTTGATATAGCCCAAATGACCTAATACATGAAATATTGAGGGGTGAGGGTCATAGACTCTCCTGTAGGTTTCCAGAATTGAAAAACCATTCAATTCACTGTTTCTTACAAGGAACTTGGAAAGATCTTCCTGAGAAAGCTTATCAAGAACAACCTCCTGATTGCCAGATGAGATTGATTTTTTTACTGTCTGTTCAATTTCATCAAGTTCTAATTGGTCGTAAAAAATACTTGCAAGTAGTTTTATTGACTCTAAAGATGGTTTTTGTTCAAGATTTATAACAACAGAGAAAATTTTTTCATCTTCAACTAAAACTTTATTATCAGAAGAGATAATACGTCCTCTTTTTGGATAGATATATTCAAAGGTATTGATATTCTTCTCACGTTGGTCCTTTAAAACTCTGCCATCTATAATTTGTAGTGAAAAAAAGCGAGCAGATAGCACTATCAAGCAGATTATAAAAATTATTAAAAGAAAACGAATTCTTTTTGATAGGGTTGATAAACTTTTACTCTTCAATTTGTTGATAGGGGTGATTATTGATCACACAACTAGCTCTATATAACTGCTCCAATACCATTATTCTAAAAACCTCATGTGAAAATTCCATATCTGATATCGAAATAACCTCGTTGCTCTCATTTTTTAAACGTTCAGATAATCCAAACGCACCTCCAATAATTAATGAGGCTTCTATATTTAATTTGATAAGAAATTGAGCAAATTCATTTGTAGAAAATTTTCTCCCTCTCCTATCAAAACAAAAAAAAGGTTTAGAAAAATCAATTTTGGCCCTTAAAAGTTTTGCTTCATGCTCAATTAGCTCTAATTTAGATTTAAATTTTTTCTTAACTGGTATTCTTATTAAAGAAACCTTTATTGGCGATCTTAATCTGCTTAGCAACTTGTTTTCATGGTCAGAATTTGACTTATTATTTGATATATAAAATAAATTAATATTCAAGTTTGCTCTCTATCCCACAAGGACTCTAAGTCATAATGTTCCCTTGATTCTTCCGTCATGATATTTACTAAAATATCTCCAATATCAATTAGAATCCATTCTTTAGCTTCCTGACCTTCAGTACCTAAGATTTTTATCTTATTGTCTTTTAAAGTATCAATAATTTTTTCAGAGATAGACTTTAGATGTCTGCTTGAAGTACCGGTAGCAATTATGAGATTAGATGCAAATGACGAATATTTTTCAATATCAATTTCACTGACATCCTGTGCCTTCATATCATCAAGCGCTTCAAGACAAATTTTTTTTATCTTTTTTACTTCACTCGATATTTTTGGCATTAAGGATATTATATTTATTTATCTACCACTTTGAGAACTTATAAGAGATATTAACTCATCCTGTATTCCCATAAATTTCTTATTACTGCACATCAAGATAACTCTATGGTCTGATTCTCTCTTGTCCAATACATCGGAGAGGTTGCTCTTGCTGAGCACTACAGAGTTAGTGAATAAATTTATTTGTTGAATTGATGCATTGATTAAGAACGTATTTCTTTTAGAAAAGATTTTTTTTAATTTTTGATCATGAAGACCACTTTTCATTGTATTTGAACCAAACTCAATAATGAGGACAACATCATCAAAATCCTTTTCAGCTTTCATAACAACTTGCTCTATAGCTGTTGGATGATGGCCAAAATCATCAATAATCGTGTAGTGCTTATTCACAAAAACTTTTTCAAACCTTCTCCTAACTCCTTGAAAGTTTTGAAACAAATCATCACTTAACTTTTTGTCACTCACTGCTTCTAAAACTGACTCTGCTAAAATTTTATTTGTCTCCGTGAAATCTTTATTTCTAATGTCTAAAAATTTTGTTGAGCAATTGAAGTTAGACGATAAAAGATTCTGATAGAATTTATCTCTAATTCCATCTTTATTAATTATGGCTTTAGATTTTGAGTCCATTTTTTGAAGAAGCTCCAAGAATTTATCCTCGATATTTTCTATGTCATCAAAAATATCTGCATGATCAAACTCTAGATTATTAATCAATAAATATTTTGGATTATAGTGGAAAAATTTTGGGTTCTTATCAAAGTAACATGTATCATATTCATCTGCTTCAATTACAAAAAAATCCTCTGATCCTAAGCTATAGGAGCTCATCTTACCTTCAGGAACACCAGCAATCAGATAGCCTGGTTCGATTCCAAGCTCCTTAAGTCCATGAACAACCATTGAAGTAACAGTAGTTTTACCATGAGTTCCTGATATAGCTATGACTTCTCGATTGATTAGAATATTTTCATACAGCCAAGCTGGACCTGATTGTATTTTTTTTTGGGATTCAAGAATAAACTCTAATAATTCATTTCCACGTGAAATAACATTTCCAATTATATATACATCTGCTTCTCTAAAGTTTTCCTTTGTAAAGCCCTCTAAATAATCTATATTTGCATTTTTAAGCTGATCAGACATTGGAGGGTATATTTTAGAATCTACACCCATAACATCATGTCCTAGTTCTTTAGCCATCAAGGCTAAATTTCCCATTAACGTGCCTGAGATTCCAAGAAAAAATACTTTCATGCTTTTAGTAATGCTAAATGGAGTATAAGATAACTCAGATGAAAAATGCATTTTATGCTCAATCAGGCGGAGTAACGTCAGTCATCAATACGTCAGCATATGGCGTGATTTCTGAATTAAGCCGCTTAGATAAATCAATAAATGTATTTGCTGGACAAAACGGAATTGTTGGGCTTTTAGAAAATAATCTTTACGACTTATCAAAAACAAAAAAAGACTTAAGTCTGTTGAAGGACTCTCCTGCAGGGATGTTTGGATCTTGCAGGTATAAACTCCCCGAATTAACAGAAAAAGAATTTTATGAAGATCTATTCAAAAGATTAGATCAAAAATCAATACGCTATTTCTTTTATAACGGAGGAAATGATTCAGCTGATACTTGTCTAAAGGTTGCTGAAGCTGCAAAAGATCAAGGGTATGAATTAAGCGCGATTGCTGTTCCTAAAACCATTGATAACGATCTTGCCGTAACAGACAATTGTCCCGGATTTGGTTCAGTTGCTAAATATATTGCTACCTCATCTAAAGAGGCTTCTCTTGATATTAGATCCATGTGTAAGACTTCAACTAAAGTCTTCATTTTAGAAGTCATGGGTCGACATGCTGGATGGATTGCGGCCTCTGCGGAACTTGCAAATAGTTCTGAAGATACTCTTGTTCATAAAATTTTACTGCCCGAAGTCCAATTAAATAAAGATGCCTTTTTGGATGGCATACAAAATGACGTAACAAATTATGGGTACTCGGTAGTTGTAGCTTCAGAGGGCTTAAAAAATAATGATGGCAACCTATATGCCGCAAGTGACTCAAAGGATTCTTTTGGCCATACTCAATTGGGAGGGTTAGCTCCTAAATTAGCTCAATTAATTCATAATGAATTAAAGCTTAAATATCATTGGTCTGTTTCAGATTATCTTCAAAGAAGTGCAAGGCACTTAGCATCAAAAACCGATCTCGATCAAGCGTTTGCAGTTGGAGTGCACGCAGTAAAATTAGCTCTCTCAGGAGAAACTGGTGTTATGCCAATTATTAAAAGAGTTTCCAATAATCCCTATAAGTGGGAGATAGGTACAGGTGATCTAAAAGATATAGCTAACTTAGAGAAAACATTACCTAAGGAATACATCTCTGAGTGTGGCTTTAGAATTACTTCAGAAGGCAAGCAATATTTAAGTCCCCTCATTCAGGGAGAAAACTATCCAGAATTTCTAAATGGAGTTCCCAAGTACGAGCAGCTCGATTTATTTTTATCAGATTGAGTTAAGTTCGGTTATTTTCGATCGCAACGAAAAAATTATATCTTCTATCTCCTCTTCACTAAGAAAATATCCTAATTTATATTTTTTATTGTTGGCAACAAGATAGATCGTTTGTTTGGGTTTTTTTTCAACAACAAATTTTGCATGAAACCTATCAACTTTTATATTTCTATTTACCAAGCCTTTTTCTGAAAAATATACATAAAGTTTGTCTAATTTTATTGTTTGCTTCTGATTAATCCATCTTCTGTTGTAATAAATAGCCAAAAGCAGCACCGCAACCTCAAGGCCTGCAAAAGGAAGTATCATTGTGGCTCCAACAAAGAAGAAACCTATACCAAAACTCAAACATAAAAAACTTAGTAATCCAAAAAATACCATGTTTTGTAACAGTGAAGACGAATTATTGGGTGCAAGCTCTACAAGTAGCTCTTTTTTATTATCTTTTATTTTAAACATCAAAGTGCATTAATGGCCCATTACCAGAGCCAAGGTTTGGGGCATTTTTTATGCCTCTCTGAACATAAGATATAGAATCAGTTATAGCTTTTTCCAGAGCAATCCCCTTTGCGACACATGATGCAATTGCCGTTGAAAGTGTACAACCTGTTCCATGTGTATTATTTGAATCAATTCTCTGAGATTTAAATTGTCTAGATTTTCCCGTTTCATCGACGAGAATATCTACTAGATTGTTTCCTTCATAGAGATGTCCACCTTTGACTAAAACATTTTCTGCTCCCAGATTTTTTATCTCTTTGGCAGCATATTCTTGATCTTCAATTGAGGATATTTTTTTCCCACTCAATATTTCTGCTTCAAAAGAATTGGGTGTCACCAGATAGCTGTTTGGGACAAGTTTTTCCTTAATTCCTTTAATACAGCCCTCATCAACCAGCTTATCTCCCGAGGTTGCCACCATAACTGGATCTAGTATTATTTTGTTGGGTAGAATTTCCTGTGCAACGCAATCTACAACTTCTTTTGTGCCGAGCATTCCAATTTTTATTAAATCAGGTGCAAGATCACCAATAACTGATCTTAGTTGTTTTTGAATCTCTATTTCTGGTATTGGAAATATACTTTGAACCCCTAAAGTATTCTGTGCAGTTACAGCGGTAACTGCTGTGGTTGCAAAGACTTTAAAGTAAGAAGCTGCTTTAATGTCTGCTTGTATACCGGCTCCTCCCCCAGAATCTGAACCAGCAATTATCAGAATTGTAGGGATCTTTTTTTGTTTCATTGCAACTTATCTATTATTTTCTTGATATTACTTTATGTTTGTTTAAATGGCACTTATATTGCAGAATACTGTCTAACTTATGATGAAAAAACTACTTTTTTTAATTTTGATTTTAACCTCTTCATTAATTAGGTCAGATGATCTTATATCAATATATGAAGAAGCATTAATTAAAGATCCAAACTTTAACCTTAATAAGGCTGATCTAAAGTTGAATAAAGAGTTTCTAAATCAAGCACGATCTGCATTAGGCCCAAGATTAAACCTTAGTGGCAATACAAACTGGAATGAGTACTATCAGGAAAGAGAACTGCAAAATGATTACAATACCTTTTCTTATAACTTAAATTTCACTCAGCCAATTTTTAGATTAGATTCTTGGTTTCAGTCAAGAAGAGCAAAAAACAATTTTGACGCAGCAGAAGCCAGGTTTGCCTACCAGCAACAAGACTTAATTATTAGAGTAACAAGAGCTTATTTCAAAGTTCTTTCTGCTCGATCGTCTCTTAAAACTGCACAGGCAACTGAGAAGGCCTTTGAAAATAGATACCAACAAATACTTGAAAGATTTAATTTAGGTTCTGCTTCCAGAATTGAGCTAGCTGAAGCAAAAGCTGCTTTTAACGGAGCCACATCAGAAAGAGTGCTTGCTGAGGGAAATCTTGATATTAGCTTCGAGGAAATTAATTCTATTGTTGGCAGAAAGGTTACGCTTATAGCTCCTCTTTCAGAAACAATAAATTTATCAGTACCTTCGGGAAATCTTGAAAACATTGTTGAAGTAGGCATCCAAAATAATTTCCTCATTAAGGAGGCTAAAAGTAGATTGCAAGCTTCACAATCAAATACCAAATCAAAGGTTGCGAATTTACTTCCAAAAGTTGATGCAAGCGCAAATGCAAATAGGAGAACATCAAAACAATACACCTTTGATGGTCTTGATTCAGATCTGGATTTACCATTCTTTATTCCACAGGAAACAGAGAATAGAAATTTTTCCGTTCAGTTTTCCTTGCCATTATTTACTTCAGGGCTCAACAGCTCACAAAGGAGGCAGGCTCTTATTGAAGAGGTAAAATCTGAGGAGCAACTTGTGCTGATTCAAAGAAATGTAACCCAAGAAATTAGATCCCTTCACTCAGCAATAAGAACAGCAAGGTTAAATGTTGAATCATTAGAGGCAAGCCTAGAAAGCACAAAGGACGCTCTTGATGCGACAAGGCTAGGCTATGAATTAAGTAGTAGGAACTTAATTGATTTACTGCAAGCAGAAAGATCATTTGCAGATGTTCAGAATAGACTATCTCAAGCTCGCTATTCCTATTTGATTACGTACTTACAATTTAAACAAGCTACTGGCGCACTAGATCCAACTGATCTTATTGCCGTAAACAATAACCTTGAATAGTGCCAGAGCTACCAGAAGTTGAAACAACCAAACGTGGCATTGAACCATTTTTAGAAGAAAAGAGTTTTGTAAATTGCATTACTAATAATCCATCTTTACGAATTCCTTTCGATTCAAACTCATTTTTACTGATTAAAAATAAGCGAATAAAAAATATAACAAGGATTGCGAAATATATTTCCATAGGATTTTCAAATAATTCTAGACTAATTATTCATTTGGGCATGACCGGGACTTTAAGAGTTTCAGACAAAGTCATAAGCCTCAAACATGATCACATAATTTTTGGAATCAATGATGGAAAGTTCCTTATATATAATGACCCGAGAAGGTTTGGTTTAATCAAGATTCTGAATAAGGGTGACGAATTTAACCTTATTGATAACAATGGTCCTGATCCCTTTGAAAAGCATGTTGATGCAGAATTTCTTTTTCAAAAAATAAAAAACAGAAAAACTAATGTCAAAGCCATCTTACTAAATAATAAAATTATCTCTGGAATTGGGAACATCTACGCATCTGAAATATTATTTGATTCTAAGATATCGCCAAAAAAGCTGGCAAATAGACTAACTGTAAATCAATGCCAAAGAATTATTAAATCTTCAAAAAAAGTTCTTAACAAGGCAATAAAAGCTGGTGGAACCACTCTAAAAGATTATTTTAATGCTGAATCTAGGCCTGGATATTTTAAAAATAAACTTAACGTCTATGGTAGAGATGGGGAAAGCTGCAAAGTGTGCAAGTCAAAAATTAAACACATTGTTCAAAATAATAGAAGCACTTATTTTTGCTCTACTTGTCAAAGGAGCTAATCTTCTTTTTCAAAGCCGATTCTACGGCAACATGGACAAATTTTGATAATTTCCCTTTGTATAGAGCAATTTCTTTAACCATTGAAGATGACACAAAAGTTAACTTATCATGTGCAGCAAAAAATACACTCTCAATTTCTTTATTTTGAGATCGATTTATGCTGGCAATTTGAAACTCATACTCAAAATCTGACATAGCTCTGAGACCTCTAATAATAGCAGATGCATTTACTTCATTTGCAAGAGTAACTGTAAGCTTGGAATCAAGCGAAATGCATTTTACATTTTCATTATCTTTATAAATTTCATCGACTAATTGTTTCCGTTCATCTTGAGAGAACAACGTTTTCTTGGCAGTATTTTTAACAACCGCAATTATCACTTCATCAAATATTTTCAAAGCCCTTTCAACTATATCCATGTGACCATTAGTAATTGGATCAAAAGAACCTGGATATAAACCAATTTTTTTCATAATTTCATCCTATCACCTATTTAAGCAAGGTTTGATACATTTATGTGACATTTTAAATTTTTAATATTGAAAAACTATAGTGTGCATCTACAATTAATCTATATAACTAAAGGGCAAATTATGAGCGAAGAAAACAAATGTCCCGTGATTCATGGGGCCAACACTAAGACTGCTGGCAGTCATTCCAATGTTAATTGGTGGCCAAACCAGTTAAACCTAAATATTCTGCATCAACATGATAAGAAATCGGATCCGATGGATGAAAATTTTGATTATAAAGAAGAGTTTAAGAAAATTGATTATAAAGCACTTAAACAAGACTTGTACGATTTAATGACAGATTCTCAGGACTGGTGGCCTGCTGATTATGGACACTATGGACCGTTTTTTGTAAGACTCACTTGGCATGCTGCAGGCACCTATAGAATTGGTGATGGCAGAGGTGGAGCTGGTACAGGCGCACAGAGATTTTCACCTTTAAACTCATGGCCTGATAATGGGAATTTAGATAAGGCTAGAAGGTTACTTTGGCCTATTAAGCAAAAATATGGAAAACAGTTAAGCTGGGCTGATTTATTGGTCTTGGCTGGCAATGCTGCGATTGAATCAATGGGAGGTAAAACCTTCGGCTTCGGCGGAGGCAGACCTGACATTTGGGAACCTGAAGAAGACATATACTGGGGTCCAGAAGAAGAGATGCTTGGAAACAATAGGTATGTTGGGGAGAGAGTTCTTAATAACCCACTAGCTGCCGTTCAGATGGGTTTAATTTATGTTAATCCTCAAGGACCAGATGCAAATCCAGATCCAAAGCTTAGTGCCCACGATATCCGAGAAACCTTTGGAAGAATGGCAATGAATGATTATGAAACTGTGGCTTTAATTGCTGGCGGACACACATTTGGTAAATGTCATGGTGCGGGAGATGATAATCTTGTGGGTGTTGGACCAGAGGATGCACCAATTGAACAACAACAGTTTGGCTGGAAGAGTGGACATGGAAAAGGTATGGGTAGAGATACAATTACCAGTGGCCTTGAAGGTCCATGGACTAAGGATCCTGCGAAATGGGACAACGGTTACTTTGAAAATCTTTTCAAATATGAATATGAACTGGTAAAAAGTCCTGCAGGAGCATTTCAGTGGCATCCAATTGATCTGGAGGAAGAAAACTATGCACCAGATGTTGAGGATCCAAATATGAAAGTAACGACAATTATGTTGACTTCTGATTTGGCGCTAAAAGAAGATCCGGAGTATAGAAAAATATCAATGCACTTCAAGGATAATCCTGATGAATTTGCAGATGCATTTGCAAGGGCATGGTTTAAGTTGTTGCATAGAGATATGGGGCCAAAATCAAGATATCTTGGACCAGAAGTCCCTGAAGAAGAACTAATCTGGCAAGATCCAGTGCCTAAGGGAAATTCTGATTATGATGTGAATTCATTGAAAGCTAAAATTGCAGCATCTGACTTAAGCATTCAAGAAATGATTGAGACAGCTTGGGCAAGTGCTTCTACTTTTAGAGGGTCAGATCTAAGGGGTGGTGCAAATGGTTCCAGAATTAGATTAGCACCTCAAAAAGATTGGGATGTTAATAAGCCTGAGCAGCTGAAAAAAGTTATAGCTACTTTGCAGCCTTTAGCGGATGAGGCAGGTGCTTCACTTGCTGATACAATCGTGTTGGCAGGAAATGTCGGCATTGAAAAAGCGGCAGGTGTTGAAGTACCGTTCATGCCAGGAAGAGGTGATGCTTCAGAGGAACAAACTGACTCAGAATCATTTAAAGTCCTAGAGCCGCTTGCGGATGGTTTTAGAAATTATCAAAAAACAGAATTTTCTGTCAGTCCGGAAGAAATGCTTGTAGACAAGGCGCAATTATTAGGGCTTTCGGCTCCAGAAATGACTGTCCTAGTCGGTGGAATGAGATCGATGGGAATCAGTCAGAGTGGACTGGGATTATTTTCTGATAATTCTAACAAACTTGATAATAGCTTCTTTAAAACATTACTTGATATGAGTGTTGAGTGGAAGCCATCAGGTAAAAACTCATATGAGGGTTTCGATAGAGTATCAGGGGAAAAAGTTAGATCTGCCTCAAGAGTGGATTTAGTTTTTGGTTCAAATTCTCAGCTTCGATCATTAGCAGAAGTTTACGCTATGGACGATGCCAGTGATAAATTTGTACAAGACTTTATTTCAGCATGGAACAAAGTCATGAACGCTGATCGATTCGAATAATTTTAGAATATTGCAAGAGGGTTTGTTAATTTAGCGACCCTTTTGCCATTTCCATCGATACTTATTGTTACAGGCAGCCATTCCCCAACTTTTCTACATATAACTGTGAAGCAGCCTTCAATCTCAAGATCTCCATTCTCAAGTAATCTTATTTTTGACTTGTATGATTTGCCCTCATCAGGGTTGTATATCCTCCCAGTATGAGTTCCGCTAGAGTCAGGTTGCCTAGAAAAATCAAACAAAATATTTGAACCTACAAGAGTTCGTGATTTTAATTCTTTATCTTTGTTATTTTCATCTAGAATTGTTTTGGGATCTTTATCATCTGAAACAAAGATATGTTCAATAACACCACAAAGCTTGTCTTCACATTCTTTAATTTCAACAATTAAACCAAAACCATGCCAATAGCCTATCAAGTTATTCTGCCCATCTGTGATGCCTTTCAAGGTAAATAAAATTGAAAAGAGAACCAATGATAATCTCATTACATAATCTTAAGATAATAATTATTGTAAACCAATTAAAATGGTGGGCCCGGGAGGACTCGAACCTCCGACCAATGGATTATGAGTCCACTGCTCTAACCAACTGAGCTACAGGCCCAAAAAGAGCTAGTCTAAACTATTAACAGTATTTTTGAACACTTGTATGAAAAAAAAGATTTTTTGTTTATAATTTTTGGCATGAGGATTCTATCTATATTATTTTTATTACTATCGTTTTCAGCTTTTCCAGCAACAGACGAAGGTAGCATAACTGTAAGTGGGGAAACAATCGAAGTAGCAGTCGAAAGAATTTATTCCCCTGGTGCAGATTATCCGAGGTCAGCTCTCAGAAAAGGAACTGAGGGTTTTGTAGTAGTCGAGTTTGATGTGTCGCCTGATGGAGAAGTAGTAGATCCATATATTGTTGAGACAGATCAGCCTGGTTCTTTTGAAAGAAGTGTCATGAGAACTATAAGAAGATGGGCGTATGAACCTTATGTACATAATGGTGTGCCTGTTACAGTAAACGACGTTAAAGCAAGATTTACATTTAAGTTAACCAACTAATTAATTCAAAATGCTTGTAAGAACCCAAATCCTTATATTTGGTCTTATAGGCAATATTATCATTGCTGGCATTCTCCTTTACATGAATGTTCAGAATCAAAATATTCAGGAAAAGTCTTCCAATAGTCAATATACAAGCATTGTAGAATCTGCCTGGGTTCAGTCAATTGACAATAGTTTTGCCAATATGAACTCATGGGGCCCAAATGGTGAAAAAGGCGAGCAGTACTGGAACCCTTATGTTGAAATTGGCTTATTTACTGAAATCGGAATTGAGGGCTTTGATTATGCAAATGCCCTGATAGAAACATTCGATCAGGAGCTAAAAGGCGATTTATTTATTTTAGTAGATGAGATGTTCCTTGATGAAATCGATGAGGGGAATATCAGCTTTATAAAATTTTTCAGCGAAAATAATGAGGAACTTTCTTGTCTTTATGCATACGATTGGGCGGACGTTGGCAACTCTATTGATGTATGTTCAGAATCCAATCAACTCAATTTTTTACGAGATACATCAATTGATAATTTCTTAGCAAAAATACGAACACGTATGAGTGTGACCAATGAGGTAATTTATGCCCAAGAACCTTCAGGAAACATAAATTTACATCAGATAGTTGCCTTTCCAGTGTATCTAAAAAACGAATTTGGATTTAACACCGATAAACTTCTTGGATCGGTCATCATTGGAAGAGATTTGAGACAGTCAATGACAATCTTTGAAAGTGATTTAGGTGTAAGGACGGGTATAGTTAGCCAAGATAAAATAATTGATGCTGTTTTCTCAGACGAACTCTCACAGGACGATTCATTAGGAATTAATCAAATGAGCTTTAACTATATCAAAGGTGATATTTTGAAGAATGGACTTGAGAATATGAATTCTAAGAACTTTGAGGCACTTGGACTTTCGCTAACCTCAGTGCCTGTTGCCTCAACAGTTAACCCTGATTTTGCATTATTTTTCGTAATTAAAAATGTAGCTAATGACCTTAAGGAGTTAAGAGACTCGACCTTAAATTCGATCATCTTCACATTTGGTGTAATCCTGTTAATTGTGCTTGCAATTTGGTGGGTGCAAGATGGAGCATTTAGCAGAATTGCTCAAGCAATTGAAGTTCTTGAAGCCCTTACCAAAGGAGATACAAAAAAACAATTACCAGTTAATAAAGGCTTCTTAGCATCTGAGACCAACGAGGTGGGGCAACTTTCTAATGCTTTAGGCAGATATAGAAATCATTTGCTTGAGATGGATTCAGTCCGAAAAGACAGAGCTGAAAGAAGAAAACAAAGAGATGAAGTAATTATTAAAAAGATGAGTGTTCTTTCAGACAAACTTGAAGGGGACGCAAAAACACTCATTCAAAAAGACGTACAAAATATGAGGAAACTTGTAAATGAAACCTCAGATGAAAAAGCAGAAGAGGCTTCAGTTGAAATGATGGAGTTGGCATTTTCCAGAATGTCTGACGAGGTAAATGCTTTAATTGATTTAAAGACAAAGGAAATGGCAACCGCTAGAGATGAAGCCAGAGAAGCAAGTAGTGCCAAATCACGTTTCTTTGCAAACATGTCCCATGAATTAAGAACTCCATTAAATGCAATTATTGGTTACAGTGAAATGTTGCTTGAAGACTGTGAAGATCTAGGAAATGATGAAATGGTTCCTGATCTGAAGAGAATTACAAATTCAAGCAAACACCTTTTATCTCTAATTAATAATGTTCTTGATTTATCTAAAATTGAAGCAGGCAAAATGGACATGTATTTCACACCTTTCAACATAGATACCATGATAGAAACAATAAAAGATGTTTCTGGACCACTAGCCTCAAAAAATAATAACGAGTTTATTATAAAAAATAACGTTAAAGGTGAGATGACCAGTGATGAGACTAAACTTCGACAGTGTATTGTAAATTTCCTAAGTAATGCCTTTAAATTTACAGAAAATGGGCAAGTTGCACTGGTAATTGGATCAAAAAATATTGATAAGAAAGAATATGTAAACTTTGATATTAAAGATACCGGCATAGGAATGACTGAAGACCAGCTAGGCAAACTATTTGATACTTATACTCAAGCTGAGAGATCAACCAGTGCTAAGTATGGTGGCACAGGTCTAGGACTATCTATTTCAAAGCATTTCGCAGAAATGATGGGTGGTGGAGTAGAAGTTTCAAGTAAAGTTGGTGAAGGTAGTACATTCAGCATATTTGTACCTAGAGTTTCACTCGACGAAGAACAAATTGAGGAAGAGGATTTTGAGAATCCAGAAATTCAAAAAGGCGATGAATACATACTTCTAGTTGATGATGATAAAGCAACTCATGATGTAGTAAAAAGAGCGATCAAAAAAGAGGGGCACACAGTATTTAGCTGCTTTGATGGTGATGAGGGAATTGAGCAAGCTAGAAAGGTTGAGCCTAAACTGATCCTCTTGGATGTTTTAATGCCTGGAAGAGATGGATGGTCAGTCCTAAAGGAACTTAAAAAAGATAAAAAATTAAAAAATATACCTGTTGTTATTACGTCTGTCTTGAATGAAGAAAGTTTGGCATCTTCTCTAGGTGCAGATGATTACATGAAGAAACCAATTGATAGAACATTCTTTTTAAATATTGTTAAAAGATATATCACAGAAAAAGATCAAAAAGTTCTAATAGTTGATGATGATGAGAATACTAGAGATCTCTTAAATAAAATTTTAAATAATGAAGGGTATTTATCAATCGATGCCAAAAATGGCGAAGATGCTCTTGAGAGAGTAAAAGAAAAGCCAGATCTAATTGTTCTTGATTTAGATATGCCTAAAATGGATGGTTTCGAATTTATCGAACGAACACAAGAAGATGGTATTAAAATACCAATCGTTGTTTTCTCTGGGAAAGATATAACTGCTGTTGAAGAAAAAATGTTGAGCAAGTTTACAGAGGGAATTGTTAAAAAGGAATCTAAAGTTCAGACACTTGTGAATGAAGTGAATCAGATACTCAAAGGAAATGAATCAAAGTCTAAATAAACTGCCCAATCTTTTCCAATAATCTTTTTATATCCACAGGTTTTGTATCGAAATCATCAGCACCAGCAGCCAGAGCTTTTTGCCTATCAGTTTCTAGTGCATGGGCAGTCAAGGCAATAATTGGAATATCCTTTAAATCTGGATCCTCTTTTGCCTGCGTTGTCGCTTGCCATCCATCAAGAACTGGCAAACCCATATCCATTAATACTAAATCTGGTTTTCTTTCACGCATTTTATCAAGGCCTTCTTGACCATCTAATGCAAATTCAATTTCAAACCCTCTTCTTTCAAGCCTTCTCCCAAGCATATCTCTGTTCATCTCATTGTCTTCAACTATCAGTATGTAAGCCATCTTATTCCTCTTTCAGATAAAATTTATTTCTGCCATTCTTCTTGGCAAGATAAAGTCTTTCGTCTGCTTTGTTCACTAAATCTGAGACACTACTGCTCTCATTACTGAAGCAAACACCGCCACTTAATGTGACACTTATTTTTTGATTATCAAATAAAGTTTCCTCTTTCTCAACACTTGTTCTTATTTTTTCACATATTTGTTGTAAATGATTCTCTGAATCATTAAAAATTACAGCTAAGAATTCCTCTCCACCAATTCGTCCAAAAATATTTGGTGATTTAATGATAGATGTTGCTAAATTACAGACCTTTTTAATTATTTCGTCCCCAGCTGCATGGCCATAAGTATCATTCACGTTCTTAAAGTGATCAATATCAAAAATGGCTGTTGCAAAATGCTCTTTAGAGTTTTTTTCGATGTCATCAAAACTTCTTTCTAGCTGTTCAAAGACATATCTCCTGTTAGGAACCCCTGTCATTTCATCAGTTATTGCTTGTCTGTGAAGTTCTGAAAGTAGCTGCTCCTCCCGCTCTCTTAATGATTTTCTCTCTAATGTTGATGCCACCTTTTGGGTTAAGATTGTTGAATTAACTGGTTTAGGCAGATAATCAGAGGCGCCTAATTGTATACATTTAGATATACTTTCAACATCATCAAAAGATGAGACCATTATAACTGGGAGCTTGTCTGCGGAATACTCTTCTCGAATTTTAATTAGCACCTCAAGCCCATTGACTTCAGGCATTAAGACATCCAATAAAACCAAATCAAATTTTTCTTTGGCAATTTTCTCTAGCGCATCTTTACCGGACATGCTTACTTCTACAAGGAAGGTATTATTTTCAAGTCTTCTCTTTAGTACATCGCAATTTGTTTTTATATCATCAACTACTAAAATTCTTGATTGTTTAATTTCATCGATAATTTCTAATTTATAGTCAATTTTTCCAAGTGAACTAAAGAGGTTTTCTGCACTTTCATTTTCTGCCAAACTTTCTGAAGTCTTGTCGGTTCCATCTTTTAAGAAATCAACAAATCTTGCAATAGCACCTTCAACTTCTTTCGCAAGACCTATGATGTGATTAATATCTTCAGCATGACTTTCTTCAATGTCATCTTCAAAATCCTCAAGCAAAATTTCACTGTAACCGATTATCCCATTAAGAGGTGTCCTTAGGTCGTGTCGTAATATTGAAGCTTCCTCATCATTTGAAATAGTCTTCCTCTTCGTATCTGCATACTCTGAAAAAGCATCGTTAAAATTTACTCGAAGTGTTTTAGCTGATTTTTTTATATTTTGAAATTCATCTGAAATCTCATCATCATACACATCAGAACCGTCAATTATTAGGTTTATATAGTCAGAAATTGCATCTACTGGGGTTGTAAAGTCTTGTTTTATTTGAGTTAAGACAATCTTTTCTTTCTTGCTACTCATTATTAAGTTGTTCTAGACTGCACGGCTTGTGAAGAAAATAGCCTTGACCTCTCTCACAACCCAGACCAACTGCTTTTTCTATCTGCCATTCTTCTTCAAGACCTTCACAAATAAATTCCATAGCGAGCGAATCAGCCATTAGTTTTGCAATTTGGATTAAACTTTGGTTGTGTTTTTCACCCATCTCAAAGGTAAAGCTTTTATCCAGTTTCAAGAGATCGATCGGTAAGTCTTTTAAATACCTCAAAGCTGAGTAACCTGCACCAAAGTCATCCAGAGCTATTGAAACCCCTAAGTTTTTTATGCTGGACAATCTTAGTGAAGCCAAAGATAAATTATTTAATTCTGCAGTTTCAGTAACTTCAATGCCAAAATCTCCCTCTTTAATGCCAACCGATTCAATAAATTCTTTAAATATTGATAAAAAGTCTTTGTGAAGTACTGTATGTGCAGAAACATTAAAATATAGTGGCACACCCTCAAGTCCAATCTTTTTTCTATTATCAAAGAAATCTTTAACCAAGTTCATAGAAGAGGTTACAACCAAAGAAAAAAGACTTTCTCCCTCGATATATGGAATGATTTTGTCGTTAGGTATAATTGATCCATCTTCGTTAAAAAACCTTACTAACGCCTCCACCCCACATATTTCTCTTTTGCCTGTAAGCTTGTATTGTTTTTGATAATACATGCCAAGGCGATCATTCTCTAGACAAGAAATCACAGTTCTCAGTGCAAATAGGTTTTCTTTTGAATTTGATACAAATTCAACTAAATAGTAGTTTTCATTATCTATTGGTATTACATGAAGAAGCACCCTCATGTAAATGCTTTGTTTTCTGAGATTAATTTTCAGGAACACATCAAATGTATCAGCAATATCTGAATCAAATTTTGCTTTGTCGAGGTCTTTTTTATCAACGAAGATAAGATCCAGTTCATCCTTATCTTCCATAGAAAAAACATATTTTGCTGCATTGTTGATCCATTGAACATCGCCGTCTGGCTTTGTTATAAGAAAGGGGCGCTGATGCATCAAGAGTGCTGTTGAAATAAATTTCAATTGGTCTTTATTGGTCATTTCTTAAATGTATCCTTTCTCATATCAATTTCCTCATCGACTATAGAAACAAATTCTGGATTGAATGTTGATTTGCTCTTATTCCAAATATCTAAGTTTAGTTTATTATCAATAAATAATGTCCCTAGTGCTTTTCTCATAGTTTTCCACTCTTCATCATCAAGCATACCCATCTGGTGTTGATAGAAATGATTTTCTCTTGCTCGCAGTATTGCTGTCATATGAATTCTCAAGCCTACTTCCTCATCAATTGATAATTCTTCCTTTTTAATAAGTTTCAACTTCGCCCTCATCAAAAGGGGGTCTAAACCTGCTAATGTAACTTCCTGATGCGCCTCGGCAATTGATTGTCTTGATGCTGCTTTTCCAACTTTAATCTGTGTTCTTATTTGAGCAACTAAAAACCACACACTAAAAATAACTGCAGGTCCAGTAATTATGTTAACTACCTTATTTACAAGTTCAATCCAATATTCAAAATCCATCTTATACTCCAAAAAGGGATTTAAGTATTATAAAAAATATTATCGAGAATATCGCTCCCCCAGGGAGGGTGATTAGCCATGAGACTCCAATTTCTGTGACTGAACGGTAGTTGACTTTGTTGCTACTAAATATTCCAATGCCTACCACTGCTCCAACTAGAGTATGGGTTGTTGATAGAGGTATTCCAGATACGCTTCCTAATACCACAACAATGGCTGTGGCCATTTCAGCAGCAAATCCTTTGCTGGGCTTTAACTTCGTAATTCTTTCTCCAACTGTCCTTATAACTTTGTAACCCAAAGTGAGCATACCAATTACAATTCCTATAGCGCCTGTTAACAAGATCCACTCTGGAATAACAGCCACGTTATCAATTTGCCCAAGGTTTTCAATTGTTGCCACAACAGCTGCCATTGGCCCAACGGCATTTGCAACATCATTCGAACCATGTGCGAATGCAATCGAAGAAGCAGTAAAAATCATCAATATTGCAAATTTTCCTTCAACATTTGGATTGTCTGATTTGCTTACATAATGTGACAGCAAAAATCTTGAAACTAAATAACATAAAAATGCGATCAAAAATGATAGTAAGAAAAGACTGGCAACAAGATCATAGCCACCAAAATAAGCAGTAATAAGGTTTGGAACTTCTGTGTTTTTCAAGCCTTTGTTTAGTGTAATAGCTGATATGCTAAATCCTACAAGCCCAGCATAAATTGGAATAAATTGTCTTGCAGCTGAAATAGGCTCTTTTGCTTTTAGAACAAATTTTCTTGCGCTCCAATATAACAAACCCGAGAGAATTGCTGCGACGAATGGTGTCAAAATCCATGAAAATGTAACCTCTAATATGTAACCCCAGCTAACAGATGACCAACCAATGTAATAAATTGAAAAACCTGCGATAGATCCAATTATTGCATGGGTTGTCGATACCGGCAGACCAAAGGTAGTCGATAGCAATAGCCATGCTCCAGCTGCTAACAAACTTGCCATCATTCCCAGGACAAACACATCCGGTGAATCGTCATAAAGCGATGGATCTACAATATTTTCTCTAATTGTAGTTGTGACTGATGCCCCAGCAAAATATGCACCTAGAAACTCGAAAATCGCAGCTATGACCAATGCTTGTGTAAGAGTAAGAGCTTTACTACCTACTGAAGTTCCCATTGCATTTGCAACATCATTAGCTCCTATCCCATAAGCCATAAAGAAGCCAATAATAATGCTTGACGCCAAAATCAAATAAAAATTTTCAATTATGAATTCCATAAAATAATTAGATTAGATTAATAGTATATGAATGAATTATTCATGCAAGAAGCTTTTTAGAACTTCTGAACGTGTGGGATGGCGCAATTTTCGAAGAGCTTTAGCTTCAATTTGTCGGATACGTTCCCTGGTAACATCAAATTGCTTTCCAACTTCCTCTAGAGTGTGATCATTATTCATGCCAATACCAAATCTCATTCTAAGGACTTTTGCCTCTCTTGCTGTAAGAGATGCAAGGATTTCATCAGTTGCATCTTTTAAACCCCTTACAGCTGCATCATCAATTGGAGAATTTATAGATGAATCCTCAAGAAAATCACCTAGATTTGAGTCTTCATCGTCTCCTATAGGGGTTTCCATTGATATTGGTTCTTTTGCAATTTTCATGACCTTTCTCATTTTATCCTCTGGAATATCAAGCCTTTTTGACATTTCTTCTGGGGTTGGTTCTCTTCCTATTTCTTGCATCATCTGTCTGGAGAGTCTGTTAAGTTTATTAATGGTCTCAATCATGTGAACTGGAATTCTTATTGTTCTGGCCTGGTCTGCAATTGATCTTGTAATTGCTTGCCTTATCCACCATGTAGCGTACGTTGAAAACTTATATCCTCTTCTGTATTCAAACTTATCAACCGCTTTCATTAAACCAATATTTCCTTCCTGTATTAAATCTAGGAATTGAAGCCCTCTGTTTGTATATTTTTTTGCAATTGAAATAACTAATCTTAGGTTCGCTTCAATCATCTCTTTCTTAGCTCTTAACAGACCTCTGTAAGCTTTATTAATTCTTTTGTTTAGCGACAAGATTTGGGTAACAGGCATTAGATTACTTTCATCGATTTTAATTAGGTCTTTTTGAATTCTTATAAAAGTTGGCTTTACACTTTCAATTTCTTTCTTCTTAAATCTTCTATCTTTGCTTAGGTTAGTAAGTAGTCTCGTATTAATTAAGTTATCCTCAATTAGCGTACGAGCTTCCTTGTTGGGAACCCCAATTTTTTTAACAAGCATTGACTTCAATTCTTTCTCGAATGAGCCTACCTGAGCTTTTCTTTCCGATGGTATCAATACAAGCGTATCAAAGACTTTTGAATTAAATTTTATCTTTTGGAATTCATCTTTTAACTTATCAAGAGCTTTTTGAGCTTTTGGATCTAATTTTCGATTATTTAATGATTTGAGATATTTGTTGTGCTCTCTTTTGATTAATTTTATTTTCTCTTCGCATTCTTCAAAAGAAATTACAGCAGCCTCTTCTTCCTCTTCTGGATTATCTTCATTGATGTCCTCGTTTTCCACGAATTCTTCTTCAATAATTTCTTCATCAGGTTCATCGAGCATAAAGCCTGAAATTAGATCTTGTGTCTTTTTTTCACCATCTTTAATGCGTCCAAAGAAATCCAAAACATACTCTATACAAAGTGGATACTCAGCACACAATGAAAGAACCTCTTTCATAGCAGCTTCAATTCTTTTTGCAATGTCTATTTCACCAGTTTTTGTTAAAAGATCGACACTCCCCATCTCTCTCATATACATTCTAACTGGGTCTGTTGTCCTTCCTGATTCAATCTCAGTTTGAGATAGAGCTGCCACCGCATCCTCAGCAGCCAAATCATCAGTATCCTCATCCTCCCCTAGCATGAGCTCGTCTTCATCAGGGGTGTTCTCAAAAACCTTGAGCCCCATGTCTTTGAGGACCTTTATAATTTCATCAAAATTATCTTCGTCAGTAGAACCATCAGGAAGAGTGTCTGTGATATCTGCATAGGTTAAATAACCTTGATCTCTTCCAAGTTGAATTAATTGGGCAATGTCTGTTTTTGGATTAGTTTTTTCTGACATTAATTATATATGTTCGTTATTTGTGAAAATTCAATTTAAATTGTATTCATTTAGAAATTGAATAAGCTCATTTTCTTGATTTGAAGTATTATCTCTTAAATTTAACTGTTTTTGCAGATTTTCTTTTCTAAAAGTAGTCAGATTTTGATTTTTTGCTAATTTTTTTAGATATTCTGTAAAATTCTCATCGAATATGAGCCGTATTTCGTCAGTAACTCTATGAAATTCTGAAATTACTTCCTCTGTAGTAAGCTTCATATCAATCATCATTGCTTCTGCAAAAAGACTATCATTGGGATGATTGGATTTTTTGTCCTTTATTGATTGAATAAGCCCTTCAATGCCCTTTATTTCTGTGTCCATAGAAGTTTTTATAAAATCTAAAAAATCTTCGTCGCAATTATTTATAGTCTCACCATAATTTTCATACAAATATATAACTAGCAAGAAATGTTTGTAATACGATTTCTTAGTTTCCTGCTCTGGGTTGATTTTTGGTGTAGATTTGACTTTAGTTTCTTTTGAAATTAGTGAATTCTTGCTTATATCGAGAGATTTTGAAAATTGATTTAGTAGAGTATCTTTAAGTGCATCGGATTTTATTGATCCGTATATTTTTTGGAACTCAAAAATTATTAATCGAATGTCTTCTGATGATTCAAGATTACGACCTCTTTTAAGAAAGTTAAAAATGAATGATTCGATATCCATAGACTTATCCACTCTTTTTAAAAATTCATTTGGTCCGTTCTTGTTTATATAAGAATCTGGGTCTTCTCCCTTAGGTAGAAACATAAATCTTACAGTTTTATCATCTATCGAGTATGAAACTGTTATTTGTAAAGCTCTCCATGCAGCTTTGAGTCCTGCTTCATCTGAATCAAAACAAAATACAACTTTTTTCTTTAACCTGAAAAGTGTCTGTAGATGATAATTAGAAAATGCTGTTCCTAATGATGCTACACCTACATCAATACTGTTTTTTGAAAGGATGCTAACATCCATGTAGCCCTCTACAACTATGAAATAATCAAAGTTTTTACTACCCTTGGCATGATTAAGGCCATACAGCTCTCTATTCTTACGAAAAAAGTTACTGTCTTTAGAATTAAGGTATTTTGGCATTGAATCATCAATAGATCTCCCGCCAAACCCAATAAAGTTTCCTCTTGTGTTTTGTATTGGGAAAATAACTCTATTTCTAAAAAATGGGTAAAACCCTTTTTCGTTTTTGAGAAAAACGCCACTCTCAAGAATTTTCTTATCACTGAAGGTCGATTGAAGTTTCTTTAGCAGTTCTTTTTGATTAAAGTCTGCAAAACCAATTTGAAATTTTCTAGCAGTCTCACCGTCTATGCCTCTTGAAATTAGGTATTTAGATGGCTCACTATTTTTATTTAAAGAAAAATAATCAAAGTAATGCTTAGAAGCTATTTTATTTATGCTGTAAATATCTGAATTATCATACACTACGCTCTGAGAGCTTCTTGGAATTTTTACATTATTTATTTCGGCTAGTTTTTCTATGGACTCGATAAAGGTGAGCCCCTCATATTCCTGAAGAAAAGTAATTACATTTCCCCCTTTGCCGCATCCGAAACAATGATAAATAGATTTTTGAGGGCTTATTGTAAAGGAAGGAGTTTTCTCTTCATGAAAGGGACAATTGCAAACATAATTATTTCCTTTTTTTGTAAGACTTAAATATTGGCCCAACAGATTTACTATATCTGTATCTTCTACAAGCCTATCAATAAAATCTCTTGGAATAGAGTTGCTCATTTTTTATTAAACCACCCCTCGAAAATAATTTTTGCAGAATAAGAATCAAGTAAGTGTTTGCTAGTCTCTTTTGGTACAGTTTGAGATGACAATGTCTCATCTGCGTATTCAATTGGAAGATTAAATTCCGTCTTTATAAGATTTACAAACGATTTTTTTCCTTTTTTGAAATCTTCTGAAGGACTTTCTGGTTCACCCACAATGCAAAGATCTGGCCTCCACTCTAAAAAAATTATCTTTAATGAATCTGCTAGAAACCTATCATTGTCTATAACATCTAAGAGATTTGCAGATCCTGTCACAGTCTCTCCAACACAGACACCAATCTTGCTGGTTCCATAGTCAAAACAAATGACTACCCGGGCTTTATTCATTTGATATAATTTGCCTCGATCTCAACTGCTTCTATTTCCACTTTTGTTAAGTTTAATTAAATCTTTCCAAAAAATATCACCAGGATTGCATTCTGAATAGTTATATATTTCTTGAAGGCAAGTTGGAGATGTAATATTAAGCTCTGAAATGTAGTCTCCAAGCATATCTGCTCCAGCAAAATAAACCCCATGTTGTTTTAAAAAAGGGATTATTTGTTGAGCAGCTTTTTCATCATTTTTGGAAATCCTACAAACTTTCGAGGTGGCTCCAACTGCTAAATTCCCTCTGAAATCCTCTGCACTTGGAATCCTAATTAACTTAAAAGGCAATAATTTATAATTTATAAAGACCAATCTGTTGTCTCCTTCCTGAGCAGCTTTTACAAATTCTTGAACCATAACTTGATTTTTGCCATTTTTTGTGACGTTTTCCCAAATCACGTTTAAATTTTTATCTTCTGAAGATAGATAGAAAATTGACTTGCCACCCATTCCATCAAGAGGTTTTAAAACTGCTCTTTCATTTTTTTTAACAAAATTTCTTATTTCGGAAAGAGAAGTTGTAACAATTGTTTTTGGAGCAAGATCCGGGAAATTTAAAATTGACAATTTCTCATTAAGTTCCCTTAGCGCTTTTGGTGGATTCACCGCCTCTATACCAAAAGTCTCCAACAAATTTGTTAAGTACAGATACTCTTTATTAAATGGTGGATTGAGTCTATTAATAACAAAATCAAAATCTTTTAAATTAAAGACGGTTTTTGCACTTAGGTTGTACTCGTACCCTGAATTTGCTTTGAAAGAAACTTCATTTACTGTAGCCTTAATTTTTGAATCTTCTACCAAAATGTCTGAGGTGTCAAAAGCATATGTATCTATATTGTTTTTCTGAGCTTCTTTAATTAAAAATATTGATGTATCTTTTTCAAGATTCATGGTTTCAAAATCATTAATAATAAATGCTGCTTTCATTTTTATATGTTCTGGATTGAAAGGGCTACTAGTGGTGCCGTCTCTGCTCTTAATATATTTTCGCTTAATTTTACAAAACTTGCTTTTGTTTTTCTCAAAAAGGCCAATTCGTTTTCTGAGAATCCGAACTCTCCTCCTGAAATGATCAGATCCCAGTTATCATTTGAGGAAAATTTTCTTTTTGCATTTTGATTTAAAACACACACATCCGAATAATCATTAAAACTGAATTCAAATAAGTTATTTATAAAATTAAGCTTTGGAAGATACTTATTTTCAGACTGTAGGAACGCTGATTCGATTATATCTTGATATCTTTCCAATTTTTCTTTTGCATTCTTGAGATTATATTTATCCGATGTTTTTTCTGAAGAGTAGCAAAAAATATTATCAACTCCCAATTCGATTACTTTCTGTAAACAAAACTCAAATTGTACTTTTTTCATAACAGGAATCAGAACACTTGTTTTGAAGACTTTGGAGAAGTTTTGTATCTCAAGGATTTTAATTTGGTCATTAGATATAAATTTACATGTACCCTTGTGGCCCATTCCATCGAGAGCATTAAAGTTTTCATTTTCCTGAATTTTTAAGACTTTTTTTAGGTAATGTATTTGACTATTGGTTAAAAAATGATCAGTATTTTCTTCTAGCTTATTATTAAGGAGTATTGATGCTGTCTTCACTACAAGCAGCATTATAACATTTGATGTCTACTAAATTTAATACGAATAAAAGAAGTTTAAGAGGTGAAGTAAAACGGGCTATAAAAAGATATTACAGAAACCTTGATGGTGAGCTTCCAATAGAACTATATAATCTTACGCTCAGCCAGATTGAACCACCTTTACTGGAAGTTGTACTCAAAAAATGTCGAGGAAATCAATCTGAGGCCAGCAAGATACTTGGTTTAAATAGAGGTACTTTGAGAAAAAAATTACAAAAATATGGCCTACTTTAATGATTAAAATTAGAACAGCATTAATTAGCGTTTTTGATAAAACTGGGGTTCTTGATTTAGCTAAAAATCTAGCTAAAAATGAGGTTCAAATTATCTCTTCAGGTGGAACAGCTAAATACCTGAAAGAAAATAATATTAAAGTTACAGAGGTCTCAGAATATACAGGATTTAATGAGATATTCGACGGAAGAGTCAAGACACTCCACCCAAAAATTCACGCAGGTATTCTTGCCAGAGGAAAATCTGACGAAAGTGAATTAAAAAAAATTGGGGCAAGAAAAATTGATCTGGTGGTCGCAAATTTGTATCCCTTTGCAGATGAAGTTGCAGATGAAGAATCTACGGAGAAATCTATTATTGAAAAAATTGATATTGGTGGGCCTGCAATGATTAGAGCTGCAGCAAAAAATTATAAGTACACTGTTGTAGTCACTCATCCGCAACAATATCAACAGCTATCTTTCGATGAAATTAGTGAAAAAGAATCTAAAGAACTGGCTGCAGATGCTTTTGATCTTACTTGCTCCTATGATTTAGCTGTTTCAACTTGGTTTCTAAATAATTCAATGGGACATACTTCTATTAAACTTAGATATGGAGAAAATCCTCATCAGGACGGTTTTTTACATGTTGGTGAAGATGCTCCAATAGATTTTCTTAACCCTCTTCAAGGAAAAGAAATTTCTTACAATAATGTTTCTGATTCATTGGCTGCTTGGGCATGCGTTCAAGAGTTTAATGAACCAAGTGTTTGTATAGTAAAGCATACGAACCCATGCGGAGTAGCCTCATCTAAAGATATTCTTGAATCTTACAAAAAAGCTTTTCAAACAGATCCCACATCAGCGTTTGGAGGCGTTATAGCTTGTAATAATGAAATTGATAAAAAAACTGCAAACTATATGATCAACAATCAATTTATAGAGGTACTTGTCGCGCCAAGCTACACCAAAGAGGCAATAGAAATCTTGCAATCAAAGCCAAACATACGAGTTTTGAGAAGCAATCATAACGAAATCGACATTTTTGAAAATAGAATAGTAAATGGTATTGGTCTAGTTCAATCATCTGATACAGAGGATTTTTCCTCTATGGAATTTAAAAATGTTACAAAAATAAGTCCTACACCAGAACAATTGGATGATCTGATTTTTGCTATGAAGGTAGCCAAACATGCAAAATCTAATGCAATAGTGCTTGCAAAAAATAAAATGACTCTTGGTGTTGGTGTTGGACAGATGAGCAGAGTAATAAGTACTAAGATTGCTTTTTTGAAAGCAGAGGAAGAGGGTCTTAATGTAAAGGGCTGCGTGCTTGCCTCCGATGCATTTTTTCCATTTAGAGATAACATTGACTTTGCAGCTTCAAAGGGTGTGTCACATATCATACAGCCTGGTGGATCAGTAAAGGATGAAGAAGTGATCAAAGCTGCTGACGAAAATAATCTAAGTATGACTTTCACAGGATTCAGACACTTTAAACACTAATGAACATTTTAATTGTTGGTCAGGGAGGTAGAGAACATGCAATGGCATGGAAGCTTTCATTATCCAATAAAGTAGACACAGTTTATGTTGCGCCTGGAAATGGTGGAACAGCTAATGAAAATAAATGTATAAATATTGATATTGCTGTAAATGACTTTTTAGCTCTTGAAAAACTGGTGATAGAAAAGGAAATTAATTTAATAGTAATCGGACCAGAAGACCCATTAGTGAATGGTATTAAAGATCATTTTCAGAATAAAAATGTAAAAGTTTTTGGGCCTGACAAAGCAGGCGCAAAACTTGAGGGCTCAAAGATATATGCCAAAAAATTCATGTTTGAGAATGATATTCCTACAGGTAGGGCTGAATTTTTTTCTGATGCAAATCTTGCAAAAAAATATATAAATACAACTGATTTCCCAATCGTTCTTAAAGCAGATGGTCTTGCAGCTGGTAAAGGTGTATTGGTTACAAAGGATCCTCAAGAGGCAACTCAATGGATTGAAGATGTAATGAATAAACAAAAATTTGGAGACGCAGGTAATGAAATCTTGATTGAAGAATGTTTATTTGGGACCGAACTTAGTTACATGGGAATTATGACTCCATCTGGATTTACACCTTTTGAAACAAGTGTGGATTATAAACCGCTACAAAACGGAAATCATGGCCCAAATACAGGTGGCATGGGTTGTATGAGCCCCTCCCCTTTTATTAATAACGCTTTAATTGACAATATTACGTCTGATGTAATTAATCCAACTATTGAAGGGCTAAAGAACGCGAATATAGACTTTTATGGTTTTATGTATTTTGGTTTGATGGTAAAAGATAATAAGCCTAAAGTGCTTGAATACAACTGTAGGCTTGGTGACCCAGAAACGCAATGTCTGATGATGCAATTGGAATCTGATTTTCTACAAACCTTAATAGATGCCTTAGATGACAAAAACTTGAATTTAACTTGGAGTAAAAAAAGTTCAATGGGTGTAGTTATTGCCTCTGGAGGCTACCCAGAAGAATATGAAAAAAATCAAGTCATTGATCTTTTTGAGCTCAGCGATGTGAAGCTCTTTCATGCAGGCACAAAATACATCAATGACAAATTATTAACTAATGGCGGAAGAGTATTCAGTCTGAATGCAAAGGCAGACGATCTAATAACTTGTAAAAAAATAATTTACTCAAATATACAGAATATTAAATTTAATAACATGATTTTTAGAAGTGATATAGGTGAAGTTTATGAGTCTTAAAGAAAAAATAGCAGGTGAGTTAAATCACTTCTTGAAAATTATGAACCAAAAAGAAGCTGGATTACCTGATAAGACGCTTTCTGATAAAGAAAAAAAGCATTCAATTTCTTTAATGCGTGTAAACGCTTCTGGGGAGGTTGCAGCTCAAGCTTTATATAGGGGGCAAGCTTTTTTTGCGAAATCTGACAAAGTTAAGAAACACCTTATCAAAGCAGGCGATGAGGAGCACCAGCATCTTGTTTGGTGCAGTAAAAGACTTGATGAATTAGGAGGTAAAAAATCAATCCTAGATCCATTTTATTATGCTGGTTCTTTTGCATTAGGATCAATTGCAGGATTAATCAGTGACAGAGCAAGCCTTGGGTTTATTGAAGAGACAGAAAAACAAGTCGTTGAACACCTTCAGGGGCACCTAGATGAGATGTCAGTTAATGACAAGGAAAGTCGAAAAATTCTTCAGAAGATGATTGATGAAGAGGAAGCGCATGGTCAGGAAGCAAAAGATTTTGGAAGTGAGGAACTCCCAGAAGCTATAAAAGTCTTAATGAAGGTTACTGCTAAATCAATGACGACCCTAAGCAGATATCTATAATTCAGTTATAAAAAATTATTTTGTGGAATACCTTAATTCTATTCTTTTTAAACCAACCTTGGTTTACTTCTAAAGCATATTTTATTGATTCTGAATTAGAACATACTGAGCTGGTACTAAATGGCTCCAACCTTTTAATCTCTCTGATTAAAAAATTTTGATCTAAATATGCAACAGATAGTGGGATTTTAGTATCTTTCATCCACATACATTTTCTAGATATATCTGACCAGATAAATAGCATTCCAGAGTTTTCTGAAAGATAATCCCTATTCATTAGTCCAGCTGCTCTTTCAATGTCAGATTCAGCAATTTCAACGGAGAGTTTTGCACCATTTATGGATATGTTTTCAGAAAAAATAAATGAGCTAAGAAATAAGTTTACGAGCAGTGGCAATAGTGTTTTCATAATCTTTTGAATTAAATATTGCAGAGCCCATCACAAACGCATCGGCACCAGCATCACTTATTTCTTTAATATTATCTAAATTCACCCCCCCATCAACCTCAAGGCGTATTTCTTTGCCTGTTTGATCAATCATTTTTCGTAGTTTTTTTATTTTTTGCATTACTTTCGAAATAAATTTTTGTCCTCCAAAACCTGGATTCACTGACATCAAAAGCACTAAATCTAACTCTTCTAGTAAATCCTCAATCAGAGATAGAGGGCTTCCTGGGTTGAGTACTAGACCGGCCTTACATCCATAATCTTTTATTTTCTGAATTGATCTGTGCACATGATTGCTTGCTTCAGGATGGAATGATATTAAGTCAGCACCACTTTCAGCAAACCTTTCAATCAAGTCATCAACAGGTTCTACCATTAAGTGAACGTCTATAAAAGCTTCTACACCAAAATCACGTAATGACTTACATACCATAGGTCCGATTGTTAGATTGGGAACATAATGATTATCCATAACGTCAAAGTGTATCCAATCAGCGCCTGCGTTTATGACTTGATTTACCTCATCTCCCAACCTTGCAAAGTTTGCTGAAAGGATAGAGGGCGCAATAATTTTACTCATGATTTATATTATTTAATGATTCAATGGTTCCAACATGATAACAATTAAAGTCTATTTCCTCTGCAAGCAAATTTCCATCAATTGCTTTAAGCTTAAGATAATCTTGCCAGTAATCAAACTCATCATGACCAACCTCTAAAATATCAGATTTTTTTACAATACTTATTCCAATAAATCGATAGGTTTTATCTGCGCCTACTTTAACTTTGCCATCTTCAATATCAAAGTCACCGTTTTTGTCTTTACAAACAAAAACTCTTGAAGAGCTATTATTTATAAATTTTTTATAATCTTCTTCTAGGAAATTATCAGTATTGATTACCAATATAGGATCATCATTAAGTAATGAAGCTGCTTGTTTAAGCCCACCACCTGTTCCAAGGATTTTATCTTCTCTGCTGAATTGAATATCAAGACCCTGGTACTTTTCAGAGACATGATCCTCAATTAATTCAGGCAAATAGTGAGTGTTAATTATAATTTTTCCTATACCTGCTTTAGACAAACTTTCAATATGATAATCAATTAGATTCTTTCCCCTTACCTTAAGGAGCGGTTTTGGGATATCTTTAGTTAAAGGTAGGAGCCTTCTTCCAAATCCAGCTGCAAGTATTACTGCGTTCATATTAACTTTTTTATAATATCTCTTTCTATATTCATGTTTATCATATCTAGAGCAAAGACTAGTCTTTTCAGAAACTTTTCTAAATCATTTTTTCTGTTATGGAGTTTTCCTTCATTAAAATAGTTTATAAAAGTACCAATTATCCTCATACACCTGTGTGCAAGTGCAGTATAAATGTAATTATAAATTTTTTCTTTTTCTAAGAAGTCATTTTCTTGAACAAATGCCTCAACTGATGTCTGAATAATTTTTTCATCGTAATAGTTTTCATGATCATAAAATAGAGAGGCTAAATCTATACCCACCGGTCCCACATGTAAATCTTGAAAATCAATTAAATAAACTTTGTCATTCTTTTTTATCATATTTCTTCGTTCAAAATCTGAGTGTGACGGAACTTGTGGTTGTAAAGACAATGCATCCACAAGATGTCTTCGCATAGTTTGTAGATTTGATCTTTCCTTTTCATCTATTTTTTTATCTTTATAAATAAATACATTTAAAAATGATTCTGTTTGAGATAGCAGTTCGTTGTAGGAAATTTTAGACAAGGTTTCGGTTGGGAGCAGGTAAATTTTTTTTAATTCCATAAGTATATTTTTGAAAAAAGTATCTAAATTACTTATTTCACATATATCTAAGACTTCTTCACCAAGGTCTTCCAGCAATATATACGATAAGTCATCTGAGAACCCATGAATTGTTGGACAATTTACATTTGCAGATTTAAACAATTTGTTGACATATAAAAATTTTGTTGCCGACTCTATATCCTTTTCACTGTCCATTATGATAAATGTCTCAGTTTCTAATTTAACTCTAAAATAATCTCTAGAACTTGCCTCTTTTCTTAATGGATAAATCTGAAAGTCATCTGGTGGGAGAACTGACTGTGCCCAGTCAATCAACTTTGGGCTTGGGGAAATCAATTATCTAAAACTATTTGTGGTACTGGATAAGCATCCTCTGGAACAAAGAAATCAGGCATTAATTCTGAGAAAGGGTAATCAGCATACTTTTTAAAGTCAGTCACACCATGTTCAGCCAACAAAGAGTCATCAATGGCAAAATTTCCAGTGTATAAATCCTTTTCCTTATTTAGTATGACATAAGCAGCATCTGCCATGATCTCAGGACTACGTGATTTTTCAAACATTTCTTGACCCCCTAGTACATTCTTAACTGCAGCTGTCTTAATTGCTGTTCGTGGCCATAAAGCATTAACTCCAATCTTTCCTCTAAATTCGGCTGCCATACCCAACATAAACATGCTCATATTATATTTTGCAATGGTGTAAGCTACAGATCCCTGGAACCATTTTTCATTCATATCAAGAGGAGGGGATATGCTTAGTATATGTGGATTATCTGCCTTAAGAAGGTGGGGCACACAAGTTTTGCTCACAAGAAAAGTGCCTCTACCATTTATTGAATGCATTAAATCATACCTTTTCATTTCAGTATTTAATGTTCCGGTAAGGCTAATTGCTGAAGCATTATTTATACAAATATCTATGCCTCCAAATTCGGAAACGGTTTTCTCAACTGCCTCAGATACACTTTCCTCAAATCTAATATCACATTGAAGTGGCAGAGCCTTTCCGCCAGCTTTTTCAATATCCTCAGCAGCTGTGAAAATTGTTCCCTCAAGCTTTGGATGAGGTTCTGTTGTTTTAGCAGCAATAGCAATATTTGCACCGTCTTTTGCAGCCTTCAAAGCTATTGACAGGCCAATACCTCTACTAGCCCCTGTTATGAATATTGTTTTACCTTGCAAACTCATTTTGAACTTAATCTAAAATTATGACTCTTACTACTATAATACAAACATATGCACAAAGTTAAAAAACTATTTTTATTTTTAATTCCCATCATCTATGGCGACCTGGGAGCAGCTTGTGTTTCAAATGATCATAACAAAGTATTGATTGAGGAAGGTTCTCTTATTAACAAGGATCAACCTGAAATAAAATTTAAAAGTGCTGTTTTTGAATTAGATAAATATCTTCTGGAAGGTGTCACTTTTAATACATGTGAAGACGACTCGTCTTGGGAAATAGCTGCAGATAAAGCTGTGCTTGAAGATGATGTTCTCTCTATTAGTAATGCAAAAGTGAAACTATATAATATTCCCATATTTTGGCTTGGAAATATCTCATTAGATAAGGATAAAGAAATAAATATTCCAAATTTTGGGATCACAGACTCAAATTTTGATTTTAGTTATAAATTTGAAGGAGGTAACGAAAATGCAATGTTTACTCTTGAGCCAATTTATACAAAATCAAAATTTGGAGTTTCCCTAAAAGCAAAATTTGATGACGGAATGAACAAAACAAGTTTTCAATCTTTTGCAATTGATGACAATGAATCGTCATGGGTATTTAAAATAAATTCATTGGTTAAAATTACAGAAGATTTAGAGCTTACGGTAGATTATGCTGACTTAAGTGGAAACAGCCTAATTGAAAATTACGGATATAAGTTTTTAGACATCAATAGAAGGACATTAGACCTTGAGAAAAATTTAAAGTTCTCATGGCACCTCAATAATCGACTGATATTAATAGGCCAAGAATCGTTTGAAAACCTTAATTTACCAAGGCCAGTAACACATACAAAAAACTTTATTAAATATAGTAGTTTCTATAATTTAGATAACTGGAAAGTTCGAAGAATAACAGAAGTTTCAAATTTCAAAATAAAAAATAATGTAACTCTTCTTAAGAAGATATCTCCACCAAATGAAGGAGCAGATTTTCCCTATTTTGTCTATCAGGATGTTGAGCGAAAAAATAGAAGAATTTCCTTTTCAAACAATAGTTTGTTTACAGGGCTGAATTCTAAACTTGATGTAGAGATTTTTTGGAAAGAATACAAAATTAAAAATCAAATAGATTCAAAAAATATATCACATGGAGCTTTCCAAATAAGACAAATTTTTAAACCAACTTATAACCTAAGCTTAGGCTATATCTGGTCAAGCTTTAAAGATGATGGAGAGATACCACTGCTTGATAGTTTTCCAAAAAGTCAAAATCCAGAAAATAACATTTCAATGTCTCCATGGTATGGTGATGATAGATCAGGAAATCAGAGAAAAGTCTTCATTTACTATACTAATAGCTTCGGGGGAATCGATTTTTCTGTCTCCACGAATCTATACGAAGATTACTTCTTTTCTAACCTAAACTCAGAACTACAAAAATACTTTGAAAAAGATCCAATCTTTTACTCTTTTAAAAAATCTTTTGGTGATTCAGAAATATCAGCGGAGGGAAATTATAATTATAAAGACAACTCAATGACATCTTCTACATTTGAATTCCAAAATACAAATGAGAGTAGAGAATTTTCTCTCAGTAAAAAAAGGTATCTTAATACTAGTTTTCCATTGAATGACCTTGATAATTACGTACTTAAGTTTAGCCAAAGATTTGATAACTTTACTTTTTTTGCTAGGACACAGTACTCTGTTGAAAATAAAAGTGTAAATGAAAACATTGTTGGTGCTGAGTGGTACAAAGATTGTTTTAAGTTTAGATTAGCATTTGAGCGTGCAAGATTTTTTCCTTTCACTGAGGCAGATTATTCAAAAGGGAATTATTTTGATCAAATATATTTGACTAATCCAATACTAAAAAATAACCTTAGCTTTGAGTTTGAGCTAATTGGACTGACAAATCCACTCAAACCTATAAATACATTAATTCAAAATGGACTTTTTAATTAAAATATTAATTCCTTTGTTTGCTGCATTTATTTTGCAGGCAAATAGCCTAGACCGTGTGGCCGTAATCGTGAATGATGGAGTAGTTCTTGAGTCAGAAATCAATCAGAAAATTACAGATATAGAAAAGGCTAGCGCTCTAAATGGGGAGAAACTACCGTCAAAAGATGAGATTAGAAATAAAGTAATTGAGGAGCTAATCCTTGAAGAGTTGCAACTGCAGGTAGCTGATCAGGTTGGAATTAAAATCAGTGATGAAGAACTAAATGTGACTTTGAAAAGACTGGCACAGCAAAGTGATCTTGACCTTGAGTCATTTATTAAATTTGTGGAGGACCAAGGAGACTCCTATGAGCAGGTAAGAGAGAATGTTAAGCGAACCATGAAAATTCAAAGAGTCCAGCAAGGCAGGATTCAAAATAAGATACAGATTACCAGAGAGGAATTAAATAACTTCTTAAATACTGAAGAGGCGAAATCTCAACTTGGACCTGAGCTTGGTGTTAAGCAAATATTGGTGAGAAATAATTCTGATAAAAATATTGATGAAGTTTATCAAACTGCTAAACAACAAATTGAAGCAGGAATAAATCCAACTGAAGTTTTTAAAAACTTGTCTGAAGATCAGAACGGTGGGGATCTTGGTTACAGAAACATAACTAAGTTTCCTGGGGTTTTCCAAGATCCAATTAATGAATTAGAAATAGGAGAATTTTCTGAAGTTATTGAGACTGGTGCTGGAAAACATATTCTATATTTAGATGATAAAAGGGGGCCGATGGTCACTTTTGAAAAGCAATGGGAAGTAAGGCATATTCTTTTGATACCGAACAGAATAAGAGATGAAAATGATAGTGAGGACGCCATTACAGAAATCAGAAATAGAATAATCTCTGGGGAGTCTTTTGGTGAACTGGCTAGAGAATTTTCAGATGATCCAGGATCAAAGCAAGAAGGTGGACGTCTTGATTGGGCACCTGAGGGTACATATGCACCAGAATTTGAAAAAGTGATGACAGAATCAAGTGAAAATCAGATATCTGAACCATTTCTTACACAATTTGGTTGGCATATACTCGAAGTTACAGGTATAAGAGTTGTCGATAAAACTAATGAAAGAATGGAAGACCAAGCTTTTTCTTACTTGTTCAACAGAAAATTTCAGGAAGAGCTTGAAACTGACCTTCAAGAACTTAGAGCAGAAGCTTTTGTAGAAATAAAAGAATCTTGAGATTTAATAAGAATATTGCAGTTTCACTAGGCGATCCCTCAGGTATTGGAACTGAGGTATTTATTAAGGCTATTTCTGAAACTGACTTAAAGAACTCTCTTGATCAAATAACAATCTTTTCTGATCCCATTGTTATAGAGAATATGCTTGAAAGATTATCAATAAATATTGAAATTAATTTAAATGAGTTTTTGAAAACTGTCGAGAATATACGTAATTTTATAAAAGTATCAAGCCCAAAAAAGATTATTTTTGATTATGGCGGTCCAAATATTGGTAAACCATTGCATGTAGGCCACTTGAGATCATTGAATATTGGACGAAGTTTATATAATGTAAATAAATTAGCTGGTAATGAAGTTCTGAGTGATATTCATATGGGTGACTGGGGTATGCCAATTGCTCAAATCATCCAATATGGGATTAATAAGAAAATTGATTTTGAAAACATAACAATACAAGAATTAGAAGAAATTTATCCGATTGCTTCAGATTTGTACTCAAAAAATAATGACTTTACACAACTAGCTCAAAATATAAATAAGAATTTAAACAATAATCAAAAAGATTTAATAAATAAATGGAAAAAGATAAAGGGTACATCCCTCAGATCTCTTGAATCAACTTTAGATCAACTTAACCATAAATTTGATTTATGGAGAGGTGAGAGCGATGTAAATGATCTAATACCGGATATGATAGAGGATTTAAAAAGTAAAAATAAAATTTCATTAGATGATGGAGCATATGTATCAAGTTTAAAAACAGATCCAAAAATATTAATAACAAAATCTGATGGTAGTTATCTTTATCTAACAACAGATTTAGCTACTGTTCTTGATAGATTAGATAGTTTTGAGTTCGATAAAACCCTTTACATTGTAGATAAAAGACAAAAACTCCACTTTGAACAATTATTTTTATCTTTAGAATACTTTGATTTTCCCACAAAAGAATATGAACATATATCATTTGGAACGGTCAATGATGCTGATGGAAACCCTTTTAAGACTAGAGAGGGTGGAACAAAAAAATTGACCGATCTCTATGATGAAACTTATAAATACATAAAGGCAATAAATAATGATTTGGATGATATTTCTCTAGGACTTCTCAGTAATACTGTCCTTACATACAGTGATCTAATTACTAATAGGAATACAGATTATAAATTTGATTTAGAAAAATTTACAAATGTAAATGGTAAAACAGGTATTTATATTCAATATGCAAATGTAAGAGCAAAAAAATTAATCAATGATTCGTCACTTGAAGTTTCAGACTTTTCGATTGTGTCGGAAGAATTAGACGGTAATGACAAAAATTTGCTTAGATCATTTATAAAATTTGAATTTTATTTTGAACAAACAATTAAAAACAATGAGCCTCACCACTTGGCAGATTATCTCTACGAAATATCTCAAAAATTTAATGGAATGTATCAAGGAACAAATATTCTCGAAAATGAAAATACTGTATTAAAGGAAAATAAATTAAAGATTACAGATTTGTTCCTTAAATACTCAAATTTGTTAATGGAATGCCTAGGTATTTTACCAGTTGAAAAGATGTAAAAATTACAGAAACAATTGTGAAGATAACACCCAAACAAAAAGGGTAAAGCTATATGAAAATTTTTCAGGGAAACCAATGGTTCTTGTTAAGTTATGTACGAGAAACAAAATCAATGGTACGGTAATAAACCCAGAAAAAGATACGGCTTTTCCTAGGTCAATAATATCGCTTACAATCTGATTTGATGGACTTAAGAAAAATTGAAAGAATACCAAAAAAGACAGCGAGGTAAAAATTACTAAAATTACATTAGTTAATAAATCCTTAAATGAAATATTGTAAATCTTAAAAGTGTTAAGAAACTCTACTGGAATAAATAAAATAAAAATCGCAACACAAAATAGTATTAAAAACCAAAATAGACCTTGTGCATTCCATGTAATGGTGCTTCTTTCAACAAGACCCGTGGATTCAAGAAGCAAATAAAAAGAATAGCCAAGAACTAAAGAGCCTAAGGAAAATAAATAAAGTCCAAATATACTGTAAAAATATTTTTTCTCAAATGAAAATTGCATTAAAGGATTGTTTATATTTTCATAATTCATACTGTCATATATTAATAAAATTTATATTAAAATTAACCTTAATTATGGAATTAATTGATACACCAAACCCAAATGCAAAAAAAATAATGACTGATTTGCCTGAAAGTATTCTTTTGAATGATTTAAATAACATTGACGGTGTATCATCTGTATTTTTTGGTCCTGGTTTCATTACAATATCTAAATTGGAAGATAAAGAGTGGGAGGCAATAACTCAAGAAATTAATAACATATTTGATAAACTGTAGTCATGGAAACATTTAACGAAGATCCTAAACCAGGAAGACTAGTTCTTCCATTAGTGTTGATAGGCATGATTGCAACTACTTATACTTTTATTAATCGAGTCTCTACAAACAATAATTTAGAAATAGAACCAGTTGTTGAAGATATTGTCGAAGCTGTAGAAGATGAGCCTGAAGAGGAAACTACCACTACAACCACTACAACATTGCCTGATGAGGTAATCACATACTTGGAGGAAATTTCGTCAGAAAAAATACAATCTATTGATCTTGCAACAAAAGTTCTTGAGGCAAATGATAGATGGGATAACGAGGAAGTTACTTATCAAGAAGCAAAAGATGAGTTCGCAAACTTTATTGAGGATGCAGAACAGTTTGTTACTACTGTCTCCGAACCTGGTCCTCCTTCAACATTTGCTGGATTAGTTAAAAGCCATGAGGAACTAAAAGCATTAGTTGAACTTATCTATATTGATTCCCAGGAGCTTTTAGAAGGTTTAACTTCATCTGACACTGGAGAGCGTAGAGCTGCAGCATTAGATTCATTTAACAATAATATAAATCAGTTCCAAGAAAAAATAGAAGAAATAGTAGCTATTAATACCTCAGGTTAATTAACTTGATGCTGCAGAACAGACAGTATCAATCATAACCGTTGCAATTACATAAGGATCTGCGTTTGCGTTTGGTCTTCTATCCTCTAAATAGCCTTTTTTATCTACTTCAACTTGCCATGGAATCCTAATCGAAGCTCCTCTATCACTTACACCGTAAGAAAAAGTGTCAAATCTTTGAGTTTCATGATCTCCAGTAAGACGATCTTCTATCCCAGCGCCATAGTTTTGAACATGAAATTCAGCATTTTTACCTAAAGCCTCACATCCTGCAACTATTGCGTCATATCCACCATCTTCACGCATTTGTTTTGTAGAAAAGTTTGTATGCATACCAGCGCCGTTCCAGTCTCCTTTTACTGGCTTTGGAGTTAGAGTTGCAGAAATATTGTAATCTTCAGCAATCCTGTACAAAAGCCATCTTGCAATCCATATTTGATCTCCAATAGCAGGTGCACCTACAGGCCCAATTTGGAACTCCCACTGTCCTGGCATAACTTCTGCATTTGTTCCTGATATGTTTAAGCCCGCTTCCATACAAGCAGTTGCATGGTCTTCTGAAATTGAACGACCATATACCTCATCTGCTCCAACACCACAGTAGTAACCACCTTGGGGAGCTGGATAGCCTGAAGGAGGGAATCCTAGAGGTTGTCCATATTTCAAGGAATCGTATGACTGTTCATAAAATGTATATTCTTGTTCTAAGCCAAACATTGGTTCAAACTCAGAAAAGTTTTCTGCAGAAGCAACACATGCTGCTCTTGTATTTGAAGCATGTGGTGTCATATCTACATTTAATACTTCACACATAACTAATATGTTATCTCCCCCTCTTATCGGATCTGGGAACTGTGCTACAGGTTTTAAAACACAGTCAGACTGATCTCCAGTTGCTTGTTCAGTACTTGATCCATCAAATCCCCAAATTGGAGGCTCTGTGCCTTGATCCATAATTTTAGTTTTACTTCTTAATTTTGCAGTTGGTGTTTTACCATCTATCCATATGTATTCAGCTTTAATTTTCATTGTTATTAATACCTCTTTTAATATTCTCGTTAATAATGTAGTATTTATTTAAAATATTGGTTACTCGGAAATATTAAATATT
>ENA-OSEY01000231-OSEY01000231.1-marine-metagenome-genome-assembly--contig:-NODE-231-length-41025-cov-9.416846_pt1 | contig 41025 bp, 35 predicted proteins | sample MGYA00248465_ERZ534230 | MGnify/ENA primary metagenome ERZ534230 (study PRJEB26409, sample SAMN06344110) | marine metagenome | isolation source: Sea water from surface | place: Atlantic Ocean:Southern... | reverse complement strand
CATGTAAAACCTATCACATTGGATGATATTGACACAACAATGATTATATTGTTTTCAATAGACCTAGTGCCCAAGTATGTAGCCTTTTGGGGGAGTAGTACACTGATAATCCTTTTATTTTTAAAGCAAATAAGGAGAGAATATATAGATGGTGGAGCCAAGGGGGATCGAACCCCTGACCTCTTGCATGCCATGCAAGCGCTCTCCCAGCTGAGCTATGGCCCCAATACCGACAATAATACTAACCAAAAAAAAACAAATAAAAAGATAAAATTTAAAAAATTAAATGTATTTAGTTTTCGTCTTCATCTTTACTTACATCAGTAATTACTCCTATTGGAGATGCGTCTTCTTCTTCTTCTTCTAACAAATTATCTTCTAAATCAATGGATGAATTAGTATCTTCTTCCAAATCTTCATCCAATATAATATCTTCTGTTTCAATATCTTCTATCTCAGTGGAGGATGTTTGTGCTGAAGTCTTTTTTGGTGATGTTTCCTTAGGAGATTTTTTGAATACTTCCATTATAGATTCTAAACTGAATGTATGCTCGCAATTAGGACAAATTAAGGGATCTTTATTTAAATCATAAAATCGGGTATCACACTTAGGGCAGGTGCGTTTTTTCCCCCACGACTCTTTTACCATCTATTTTCCTTTTATAGTTTTTTAAAATGATCTGCCATAACTAATGTGAGTTGTCAAAAAATTAAACGTATTTTTTAAAAAATATTTTATTTTTGTTTGTAAATTTTATTTCTGATATAACTATAGATCGAATAATTTAATTTTTTATTTGATAATGACATTTTACAGTACTGAATTTAAAAAACCTATAACAATAAGTAGAAAAAATAATATTCGCAGGTTATCTCTTAAAGTTTGTAGAATTACTGGTAAAATTTCAATTAGTGCACCCAAGTTTTTGTCAGAATCTGAAATTCATAAATTTTATTATTTAAATCGTAGTTGGATACATAATCAAATAAATCAATGTTTGGTTCCTAAGATTGTGAATGATGGATCATTTGTTCCAGTTGAAGGTAATTTGTATGAGATAGTTGCCAAAAAAAATTGCTCCAAAATCAAATTTCTTGAGAATAATCAAATCTGCATACCTAAAAATATTTCAAACATAGGAAAAGAGGTGCAAACGTTTCTTATAGAATATTGTAAGTCTATAATGATACCAATAATATTAAAAAAACCTAATTTGATCATACAAAAAATAAAAAAAATAAATTTTAAAGATACTAAATCAAGATGGGGGTCCTGCTCCTCAACAGGTTCTATAATGCTTAATTGGCGACTTATTATGGCGCCACCTTCTGTTTACAATTATGTTATAATTCACGAATTAGCTCATTTAGTTCATATGAATCATGGTCCATTATTTTGGAAACTGGTGCAAGAATTATCACCCAATTATTTAAAGGATAAAGAATGGCTTAAAAAAAATGGCAAAGAAATAAGGAGATATATTTTTTAAACTTAAATGTTGGTTGACAAAGAATATATTTTGTGATCACAAATTTTTATGAATAAAGAAAATTCTATAAATGATAAACCTTTACCAACGCATGAATTGATATATAGGGGACTTAGATCAGAAATCCTTGGGGGTCTATTAAATCCTGGACAAGTTCTAACTCTAAGGTCACTAGCAAAAAAATTTAATGTTTCAACAATGCCTGTTCGTGAAGCTGCAAGAAGGTTAGTAGCAGAAGGAGCTTTGGTAATTTCTTCTTCAGGTCGTATTTTTACTCCTAAACTTACTAATGAAAGAATTGAGGAACTTGCAAGTTTAAGAGCAATTTTGGAACCAGAATTGGCTTCCAAAGCACTTCCAAGAGTTTATGATTCACTCATTGAAAGATTAGTTTTAATAAATTGTAAAATAGAGGAGATGATAGTTAAAAAAAATGCTACTGGATATATTAAGAGTAATCTTGAATTTCATAGAACATTATATTTGAGAGCTCAAGCTCCAAGCACCCTTGCATTAGTTGAAACTATATGGTTGCAATATGTTCCAATGATGCGAGCTCTTTATGATGATACCTCAAAAAGTCAAGCCCCTAATCATCATAGAAAAATATTATCTACACTAAGAGCTGGAGATGAACCAGGCTTAAAATTAGCTGTAAGGGCAGATGTTACTAATGGATTAAGAATGTTAGTAGAAATGTAATTTAATTTAAGAATGTATAGCACCGTCTCCACATGCCAAAGCGGCTTCCCTTACTGCTTCAGAAAAAGTTGGATGTGCATGACAGGTTCTGGCCAAATCTTCTGCACTTGCTCCAAATTCCATCGCTACACATATTTCGTGTATAAGATCGCCTGCTGCTGGACCAATTATATGACCACCTAGTATCCTGTCAGAATATTTATCACTTAAAATCTTAACAAAACCATCTGCAGCAAGAGCAGCTTTAGCTCTGCCATTTCCCATGAATGAAAACTTACCAACTTTAAAGTCTTTATTTTCTTTATTTAATTGTTCCTCTGTTTTACCAACAAAAGCGACTTCAGGAGATGTATATATAACTGATGGAATAGTATCATAGTTCAAATGACCTGCTTGACCCGCAAGCATCTCTGCAATAGCTATACCTTCATCCTCAGCTTTATGTGCAAGCATAGGTCCAGAAATTACGTCTCCTATTGCATAAATTCCTTCAACATTTGTTTTTAAATTTTTGTCAGTTACAATTTGGCCCTGTTGATTTATTTCAATTCCAACTTCTTTAAGTTTAAGTCCTTCAGTAAAAGGTTTTCTTCCAGTAGAAACCAATATAATTTCTGAATTAATTTTATTTATTTTTTCACTTCCTTTTAATAAGTAATTTACAACATTATTATTTCCTAATTTTTTTGTACTTTGAACAGCAGCACCAAGAATAAATTTAATGCCTTGTTTACTTAAAATCCTTCTAAAGAATTTAGCAGTCTCTTTATCAAGACCAGGGGTTATTTCGTCAAGATATTCAATAACTGTAACATCTGTTCCTAATCTAGAGTATACAGAACCTAATTCTAAACCTATAACTCCTGCACCTACTATTGTCATAGATTTAGGGATTTTTTTTAAGGATAAAGCTCCAGTAGAAGAAACAACAGTTTTCTCATCAATATTTACACCTTTGAGATCAGAAGGTTCTGATCCTGTAGCTATTATTATTGATTTAGAATTAAAAGTTTTTCCGTTAACTTCTATGACTCCAGGTTCTTTTATAGAACCCCAACCTTTTATTACGTCTATTTTATTTTTTTTAAATAGAAATTCTATACCTTTTGTATTTTGGTTGACTATATCCGATTTATAATCAAGCATTTTGTCCCAATTTACACTTGCTTTACCTGTTACAATACCAAGTTTTGAAAATTTATGGTTTGTTTCTTCAAAAAGCTCTGAAGCATGTAACAATGCTTTTGAAGGAATACACCCAATATTTAAACATGTTCCACCTAATGTTTCTTTACTTTCGACACAAGCTGTTTTTAAACCAAGTTGGGCACATCTTATTGCACAAACATAGCCACCAGGTCCTGAACCTATTATTATTACATCATAATCTTTCATTTTTTCCTCACTTAAACATCCATAAGAAGACGATGTGGGTCTTCAAGCATTTCTTTTACTCTAACTAAAAAAGTAACTGCTCCTTTTCCGTCAACTATTCTATGATCGTAACTCAATGCTAGATACATCATTGGTTTAATAATAACATTTCCATTTATTGCTATAGGTCTTTCTTGAATTTTATGCATACCAAGAATACCAGATTGAGGGTAATTTAAAATTGGTGAAGACATTAAAGATCCGTAAACTCCACCATTAGAAATAGTAAATGTACCACCCTGCATATCTTCAATTGAAAGCTTACCTTCTCTTGCCTTCTTTCCTAATTCACCAATTGTTTTTTCAACATCTGCAAATCCCATTGAATCAGCATTTTTAACAATTGGGACTACTAAACCAGTAGGAGTTCCTACAGCAACTCCCATATTAATATATTTATGAAAAACTAAATCATCACCGTCTATTTGTGCATTAACTTCAGGAACTTCTCTTAATGCATGACAGCATGCTTTTACAAAAAAGGACATAAAGCCTAATTTTACTTGATGTTTTTTTTCAAATACCTCTTTATACTTACTTCTAATTTCCATAACACTACTCATATCAATTTCATTGTAAGTAGTGAGCATTGCAGCTGTATTTTGTGCTTCTTTTAACCTTTTTGCTATGGTCATGCGTAATCTTGACATTTTAATTCGTTCAATTTGTTCTTTATTATTTTCTTTTACATTTTGAACTGTTTCAGACGTTTTATTTGCAGAGTCATCCTTAGTCATTTCTGAAGTTAAGACATTTAAAACATCTTCCTTCATTATTCTTCCATCTCTACCTGTACCTAATAAAGTCTGCTCATTAATTTCATTTTCCTTCATAAGTTTTTTAGCGGAAGGAGCGTTTTCAATATCTTTGATTTTTTTATCATTTTTTGGAGCAATATTTTTTACTGATTTTTCAGTTTTTGTTTTTACAAATTCTCCTTCACTAACAATACCAAGAATTGCATCTAGTCCTACAGTATCACCTTCTTTAGCGATTATTTCTGACAATGTGCCAGAAACTGTAGATGGTACCTCTACAGTTACTTTATCCGTTTCTAGTTCGCATAACATTTCATCAATAGCTACAGTATCCCCAGGACTTTTAAACCAAGTTGCCACTGTAGCTTCAGTAACACTTTCTCCAAGGGTAGGTACTTTTATTTCAGTCATTTTTTACCTCAATTAATAGTAAGAGCCTCGTTAATTATTGTTTCTTGTTGTTCTTTATGTTGTGTAGCCAAGCCAGTTGCAGGTGAAGCAGCGGCAGCTCTTCCTATAAACTTTGCTCTTTTACACTTTGCATTAACTCTGTTTAGTGACCATTCTAAATTAGGTTCAACAAATGACCAACCACCTTGATTTTTGGGTTCTTCTTGGCACCATATAAACTCTGCATCTTTAAACCTATTTAATTCTTTTATAAAAGATAATGCTGGAAATGGATAGAATTGTTCTAACCTTAATAAATATACATTAGAAATATTTCTCTTTTCTCTTTCTTCTAAGAGGTCATAATAGATTTTACCTGAGCATATAACAACTCTCTTAATTTGAGTATCTTTTACCAGCTTGGTTGAAGAATTTCCTTTTTCGGCATCGTCCAAAAGTATTCTATGGAAAGAAGATCCATTTATAAAATCTTTTTTATTAGATATGGCTCGCTTATTTCTTAATAGGGATTTTGGACTCATAATTACCAATGGTTTTCTAAAACTTCTGTATAATTGTCTCCTTAATATGTGGAAATAATTAGAAGGAGTTGTACAATTAGCGATAATCCAATTATCTTCCGCACATGCTTGTAAAAATCGTTCTAATCTAGCAGATGAATGTTCGGGTCCTTGGCCTTCATATCCGTGAGGGAGAAGCATAACTAATCCAGACATTCTTAACCACTTCTTTTCCCCCGATGATATGAATTGATCTATCATTATTTGGGCTCCATTTGAAAAATCTCCAAATTGAGCTTCCCAAATTGTTAATGAATTAGGTTCTGCCAAGGAATAGCCATACTCATAGCCTAAAACTGCATATTCAGAAAGCATAGAATCTATCACTTCATAATGTTTTTGATTTTTTGTAATATTATTTAGAGGATAGAAGCGTTCTTCTGTTAATTGATCAATTACAGCACTATGCCTATGACTAAATGTTCCCCTGGTGCAATCTTGCCCAGATAATCGAACAGGATAACCCTCTGTCAATAGTGATCCAAAAGCTAGAGCTTCTGCAGTAGCCCAATCAATATTTTTACCTAAAGATAATTGTTTTTGCTTATTATCGAGCATTCTTTTAACGGTCTTGTGTGCATTAATGTGATTTGGTATTTTTGTTAAAGCTTGTCCCACTTCATTAAATTTTTCAATTGAAATAGAAGTTTTTCCTCTTTGGTACTGTCCGTCCTTTATAACGGCTTCTTTAGTATATTTCCCAAGACCAGACCATTTGCCATCCAACCAATCTGCTTTATTGGGTTTATAACTTTTTGAAACTTCGAACTCTTTAGAAAGAAATTTCTGAAAACTAATTTTTAAGTCTTCGATCTCACCTTCTGGCACCAAACCTTCCTTGCTCAGTTTTTCAGAATATTTTTGAAGAGTAGTTTTATGCTTTTTAATTTTTGCATACATTTTGGGCTGCGTAAACATAGGTTCGTCACCCTCATTATGACCAAATCTTCTATAGCAAAAAACGTCTATAACAACATCTTTATGAAACTTTTGTCTAAATTCAGTCGCTACTTTTGCTGCATGTACCACAGCTTCTGGATCATCGCCATTAACATGAAAAATTGGAGCTTCTACCATCAAAGCTATGTCAGTAGGATAAGGTGAAGATCTAGAATTATGTGGTGCAGTAGTAAATCCAATTTGATTATTAACTATTATGTGTATGGTTCCACCAGTTTTATGTCCCTTAAGTCCTGATAAACCAAAACATTCAGAAATAATTCCCTGACCGGCAAATGCTGCATCACCATGCAGAAGTACCGGCAAAACTTGTACTCTGTCTTCGTCATTCAGTTGATTTTGCTTTGCCCTTACTTTTCCTAAAACAACAGGATTTACAGCCTCTAGGTGACTTGGGTTTGCTGTGAGAGATAAATGTATTTTATTACCATCAAATTCTCTATCAGAAGATGCGCCTAGGTGATACTTGACATCACCCGAACCTTCTACATCCTCAGGTTTATAACTACCTCCTTGAAACTCGTTAAATATCGCCCTATAGGGTTTTCCCATAACATTTGCAAGAATTGACAAACGACCTCGATGAGGCATTCCAATCACAATTTCTTTTACACCTAAATTACCACCCCTTTTTATAATTTGTTCCATTGCAGGTATAACAGCCTCTCCTCCGTCTAGGCCAAACCTTTTTGTTCCCATATATTTAACATGTAAAAATTTTTCAAATCCCTCTGCTTCTATTAATTTATTAAGAATTGCTTTTCTTCCTTTTTGAGTAAATTCTATTTCTTTTCCCAAACCCTCAATTCTTTCTTTTAACCAGGCTGATTCTTCTGCATTTGAAATATGCATGTATTGTAGTGCAAAAGTACCGCAGTAAGTTTTTTTTACAATTTCTGATATTTGATTCATTGATGCTTCTTGAAGTCCTAGAACATTATCAAGGAAAATCTTTCTATCCATATCTTCTTCAACAAATCCATATGTTTTTGGATCTAAAGCAGGATCTAATTTCTTTATTTCATAGTTACTCAAAGGATCTAGATTGGCAGCTAAATGTCCTCTCACCCGGTAAGCACGAATAAACATTAAAGCTCGTATGCTATCAAGAACGGATGTTTTTATTTCAGATATTCCAGCATTGGTATTTTTATTTATCTTGAGATCACTAGATTCAAGCCACTGTCCATCAAAAGAAGCTATTTCATCTGTTATATTGCTTGGGGGCCAATCTTTTCTAAACCATGAAGGTTTAATTTGTAATTCCTCTTCCTGAGTATTTGAAATTTGTTTTGATAGGCTTTGGAAAATTGTTGTCCATTTTTGGTCTAATTTTTGAGGATTGGATTGATAAATTTCGTACATCTTTTCAATGATATTTAGACTATTAAAATCCAGGGATTCTAGTATCTCTGTTGCATTATTTGTAATTTTATTCATTCTTTACCTTTGGTTATATAACTAGTGTTAAAAATTTTTAATAGCAGAACTAACTGCAGTTCCAAGTTCACCAGGGCTCTCTGTAACAATAATACCTGCAGATCTCATTGCTTCAATTTTATCAGAGGCTCCGCCTTTGCCTCCAGCGACAATCGCACCTGCATGGCCCATTCTTCTGCCTGGCGGAGCAGTTATTCCAGCAATAAATCCAGCTATAGGTTTTGCTCTTCCATTTTTTCTCTCATCTTTTATAAATTGAGCAGCTTCTTCCTCAGCTGTACCTCCAATTTCTCCAATTAAAACAATACTCTCCGTTTCAGGATCAGATAAAAATAATTCAAGGACATCTATATGTTCTGTTCCCTTTATAGGATCCCCCCCAATCCCTACACATGTAGATTGTCCTAATCCAATTTCTGTTGTTTGAGCAACAGCTTCATAAGTTAGTGTGCCAGATCTTGAAACAACACCAACACTTCCTTTTTTGTGGATATGTCCAGGCATGATACCGATCTTGCATTCTTCAGGTGTAATTACACCGGGACAATTAGGACCAATCAATCGTGATAATGAACCATGTAAAGCTCTTTTGACTCTAACCATATCTATCACAGGTATTCCTTCTGTAATACATACAATCGTTTCTATCTCTGAATCTATAGCTTCCAGTATTGCATCTGCTGCAAATGGTGGGGGTACATAAATTACGGTAGCATTAGCTTTAGTTTTTAATTTAGCATCATAGACGGTGTCAAATACAGGTAAGTCTAAATGTTTTTCACCACCCTTTCCAGGCGTAACTCCACCAACCATATTAGTTCCATATTCAATGGCTTGTTTAGAGTGGAAAGTTCCCTGCGAACCAGTAAATCCCTGACAAATCACTTTTGTGTTTTTATTTATAATTATTGACATTTAACTCCCTTTCACTGCAGTAACAATTTTCTTTGCAGCATCAGAAAGATTATCTGCAGCAATTACATTTAAACCACTTTGATTGATAATATCTTTGCCTTTATCTACATTTGTACCTTCAAGTCTGACTACCAAAGGTACTGAAAGACCTACATTTTTAACCGCCTCGACTACTCCCTCTGCAATAACATCACACCTCATAATTCCACCAAAAATGTTGACTAAAATTCCCTTAACATTCTTGTCAGAGGTAATAATTTTAAAAGCTTCTGTAACCTTTTCTTTGGTAGCTCCGCCACCAACATCTAAAAAATTTGCAGGTTCAGACCCAAATAATTTTATTATGTCCATCGTTGCCATTGCTAATCCTGCACCATTAACCATACAACCAATTTCACCATCTAAAGCAATATAATTTAAATCAAATTTAGATGCTGCTAGTTCTTTTGGATCTTCTTCAGTTTCGTCATGAAAAGCAACTACGGAAGGTTGTCGATACATGGCATTACTATCAAATCCCATTTTACAATCTAGACATATCAATTTTTCATCTTTTGTGAGAATTAGTGGGTTTATTTCCAGCATTTCACAATCTTTTTCACTAAATAATTTAAACAGAGTTTGAACTAAATATACACATTGTTTAATCTGTTTGCCTTTAAGACCTAAAGCAAATGCAACTCTTCTTCCGTGAAAGCCTGACAGTCCTGAAGCTGGATCAACTGTAAATTTAATGATTTTTTCAGGTGATTTGGCCGCAACTTCTTCTATATCCATACCACCTTCTTTAGAAGCTACAAAGGCTATTCTTGAAGTAGATCTATCTATTAAAACAGCCAAATAAAACTCTTTGGCTATTTGACAACCTTCTTCGATGTAAATTCTACGTACTTCTTTCCCATCATTTCCAGTTTGTTTTGTTACTAGGGTTCTACCAAGCATTTTTTGTGCTTCTTCTGCTGCATCAGATGCTGATGAGGCAAGTCTTACCCCACCTTGAGTTCCAGCACTCTCTTCAATAAATTTACCTTTACCTCTTCCTCCGGCATGTATTTGGGCTTTAACTACCCAAAGTGGTCCGTCTAGTTCTCCAGCTGCTGTTTTTGCTTCTTCTGCTTTGTAAATTATTCGACCATCTAAAACAGGGATTCCATATTCTCTTAAAAATTGTTTTGCTTGGTATTCATGAATATTCATATTTACACCTTAAAATTAGTAAATTTAATTTTAATTATTAATAAACTAATCTTTGCAGTGAATTAAAAAATTTTGAAGTGATTTTTTTAAAAAAATTAAAAATCAAACAAAAAAATTAATTTTGTGATCACATTAAATTATATGTGATCACAAATTTATTTTATATCGTTTAATTTAGATCCATATCAATTTTTTTACAGTCTTGAATTAGTTTTTGAACAGATTCTACAGATTTAGAAAAATTTATTTTCTCTATTTCATCAAGATTTATTTCAATTATTTTTTCTACTCCCTTATTTCCAATGACTGTAGGAACCCCTACATAAATATCGTTATAACCATATTGGCCAGTCAGGTATGATGCACACGGTATAACCCTTTTTTGATCTTTAAGATATGATTCTGCCATATTAATTGCTGATGCTGCAGGAGCGTAGTATGCAGATCCAGTTTTTAATAATGCTACTATTTCAGCACCACCATCTCTAGTTCGTTGGACGATTTCGTCCATTTTTTTTTGTGAAGACCACCCCATTTCTATCAAATCAGGAATTGGAATTCCACCAACTGTAGAATATCTGAGCAGTGGTACCATCGTATCTCCATGCCCACCAAGCACAAAAGTTTGAACATCCTTTACAGAAACATTAAATTCTTGTGATAGAAAATATGCAAATCTACCACTATCTAAGACCCCCGCCATACCAACTACATTTTCTGCAGGTAATGTGGAAAACTTTTGCAAAGCCCAAACCATTGCATCTAATGGGTTTGTAATACAAATTACAAAAGAATCTGGAGAATATTTTTTTATTCCCTCTCCTACTGATTTCATAACTTTCAGGTTTATGCTTAATAAATCATCCCTACTCATTCCTGGTTTACGAGGTACTCCAGCTGTAACTATACAAACATCTGCATCGCTTATATCTTCATATTTACTAGTACCAATTATGTTACTATCGAAGGAGCTTATTGGGGAACTTTCTGCTATATCAAGAGCTTTGCCCTGAGGAATACCATCGGCTATATCAAATAGTACAATATCCCCCAATTCTTTTAGGCCAGCTAAGTGAGCTAAAGTACCTCCAATCTGACCTGAACCAATTAAAGCAATTTTATTTCTTTTCATTTTCTTATCCTATATATTTGACTTCAAGCAATGTAATTTGGAAATAATTAATTTTGAATCACAATTTAAATCTAGAGGTTGCTTCAAAAAAACTCAAAGTAAATTATTCATCGAAATAAAATAATAATGTAATTTCAAGTTTCATAATTGATAACATATTCAAACATCAAACTTTTAAAAGTTATTTGGTGACAATTGATCACATTGCATTTATCCTAATTACTAATTTATTTTAAAAATTATTATATATCTAAAAATGTGAAAACTATGAATAATCGTCCTTTATCACCACACCTTACCATTTACAGGCCACAATTAAATTCTGTACTTTCAATATTACACAGAATTACAGGTGTGGCATTAATCATAAGTTTGTTAATGGTTATAGGTTTTTTTATTTCATTAATTTTTGGAGAGGAAACTTTTAAAGTTTTTTCAATTTTCTTTAATTCTATTATTGGAAAGATTATAATGTTTTTTTCCCTTTGTGGCATTTGGTATCACTTTTTTGCTGGATTACGGCATTTGTTTTGGGATATGGGGTATGGTTTTAATTTAAAATGGGTAGAATATAGTTCATATTCAATTTTGGCTTTAACATTCTTCTTTATTCTAGCAAGCCTTTTAGTTTAAATTTTTGATAATCTTGGAGTTAAATAATGGGGCAAAACATAGAGAGTACAAGACATTGGATAAAACAGAGAATATCTTCAATATTGCTCATTCCCTTAACAGTGCTTTTTATTTACAATTTTCTTAATGTTGCCTTTCTTCCATACAACGAAGTAATTACTAATTATGATAATATTTTTAATCTAATTATTGCTTTTTTATTTATTACAATAAGTATTTGGCATTTTTATCAAGGAATTGAAGTTGTATTAGAAGATTATATTCACAACATAGTTTTAAGAGATCTAACTCTAAAATCATTGAAATACTTGTGTTGGATATTAATTATATCAGTCTGTCTATCATTCATAATACTTTATCGCTTTTGAAACTCGGAGAAACTTAATGAATTCATACGAATATGTTGATCATACTTACGATGTTGTAGTAGTTGGAGCAGGAGGCTCAGGTCTAAGAGCGACTTTAGGAATGGCCGAACAAGGTTTTAAAACAGCTTGTATAAGTAAAGTTTTTCCAACTAGAAGCCATACTGTAGCAGCCCAAGGTGGTATTGCCGCCTCCTTATCAAATATGGGGCCTGATCATTGGCACTGGCATATGTATGATACTGTTAAAGGTTCAGATTGGTTGGGTGATGTAGATGCTATGGAATATTTGGCTCGAGAAGCTCCAAAAGCTGTTTATGAATTAGAACATTATGGAGTACCTTTTTCTCGTACAGAGGAGGGTAAGATTTATCAAAGACCTTTTGGGGGTCATACGACTGAATTTGGTGAAGGACCACCAGTTCAAAGAACGTGTGCTGCAGCGGATAGAACAGGTCATGCAATTTTACATACATTATACGGACAGTCACTAAAAAATAATGCTGAATTTTTCATAGAATATTTTGCGATTGATTTAATTATGACAGAAGACGGAGTGTGTCAGGGAATTATAGCATGGAAATTAGACGATGGTACAATACATAGATTTAACGCTAAGATGGTAGTATTAGCTACTGGCGGATATGGTCGAGCATACTTTTCAGCAACTTCAGCTCATACATGTACTGGAGATGGTAATGGTATGGTTGCTAGACAAAATTTACCCTTACAGGACATGGAATTCGTACAATTTCACCCAACAGGCATATATGGTGCTGGTTGCTTAATTACCGAAGGCGCGAGGGGTGAAGGAGGATATCTTACCAATTCTGATGGAGAAAGATTTATGGAGAGATATGCACCTACTTACAAAGATTTAGCTAGTAGGGATGTTGTCTCAAGATGCATGACTATTGAGATAAAAGAAGGTCGTGGCGTTGGTGAGAAAGGAGATCACATTCATTTACATCTTGATCATTTACCTGAAAAAACTTTGGCGGAACGCCTTCCAGGTATTTCAGAAAGTGCTAGAATTTTTGCAGGTGTTGATTTAACGAAAGAGCCAATTCCAGTTTTACCTACTGTCCATTATAATATGGGTGGGGTTCCAACCAATTATTGGGGAGAAGTTCTAAATCCTTCAATTGATGATGAAGATTTTGTTCAACCAGGTTTAATGGCTGTCGGTGAAGCTGGGTGTGCTTCTGTTCATGGAGCTAATAGATTAGGATCTAACAGTCTAATAGATTTAGTTGTTTTCGGTAGAGCTGCAGCTATTAGAGCTAACGAGGTAGTTGATAAGACAAGTTCAAATAGACCTTTGAATACTCATTCATGTGATCAGGCGATGGAGAGGTTTGATAAGTTAAGACATGCAAATGGAAATACATCTACTGCAGAATTACGGAAAAAAATGCAAATAGTCATGCAGGAAGATGCAGCAGTTTTTCGTTCGAAAAAAACACTAGCTGAGGGATGTAAAAAAATGGAAATAGTAGCATCTGGTTTAGAAGACTTATCTATTAAAGATCGTTCCATGATTTGGAATTCCGATCTCATGGAAACACTAGAATTAACGAATCTAATGCCAAACGCTTTAACAACAATATTTTCAGCTGAAGCTAGACAAGAAAGTCGAGGAGCTCATGCTCATGAAGATTACCCTGATAGAGATGATATGAAATGGAGAAAGCATACCTTGGCAGCTGTAAATCAAAAAAATAAAGTTTCATTGAAATACAGAGGAGTTCATACCAAACCTTTAACATCGGAATCTAAAGGCGGTATCAATACAAATAAAATTGCACCAAAGGCAAGAGTTTATTAAAACCATGTTTAATTTATTAAGAACTCTTATAATTTCTGCTATATTTTTTTCAAATGGATGTGCGTCTAACCCTCCCAATCCTTTGACGGCTCAACAAATTGAGAATATTTGTCAAAAGAAAAAAAATGAAGCATCAAAACCTACTACAAATTTGTCTTTAGCTACGGGAAGTGAGGGTCCAAAGTACCAGATTGGAATAACAATGAGTAGTGACTATCTTGCTGGAAGAGATCCTAATGATGTTTATAATCAATGCAAAATGTCTTATAATTGATAGTTAATTTATAAAATAAGGAAAAAAAATGGTTGAATTAAGGCTACCAAAAAACTCAAGAATTTCTCCTAATGGAAAGGTATGGGACCATAAAAAGTCTTCTGCAAAAAAACTAAGAAAATTTAAAGTATATCGATATAATCCAGATGAAAAAAGTAATCCTAGAGTAGATACTTATTTTATTGATGCAAATGAGAGTGGTCCAATGGTTTTGGATGCCCTTATTCATATAAAGGAAGAAATTGATCCAACACTTACTTTTCGAAGATCATGTAGAGAGGGTATTTGTGGTTCTTGTGCTATGAATATTGATGGGGTAAATACCTTGGCTTGCACACGTGGTCTTAACGAAATTAAAGGTGATGTGAGAATTTATCCATTACCGCATATGCCAGTTATAAAAGATTTAATCCCTGATTTGACTAATTTTTATAAGCAACACGCAAGCATAATGCCCTGGTTGGAAACAAAGACAGAAACTCCAGAAAAAGAATGGGAACAATCAATAAACCAACGAAAAAAATTAGATGATTTATATGAGTGCGTAATGTGTGCATGCTGTTCTACATCTTGTCCGAGTTATTGGTGGAATAGTGAGAAATATCTTGGTCCTGCAGCTCTTTTACATGCTTATAGATGGTTAGTTGATAGTCGTGACGAAACTAGAGATGAAAGATTAAATGATATTGAAGATTCATTTAAATTATATAGATGCCATACAATTATGAATTGCGCCCGAACATGTCCAAAGAATTTAAATCCTGCAAAAGCAATAGCAGAAATAAAAAAAATGATGGTTGAAAAGAATAGCAGGAACAAACAGTAGCAATAATTACAAATCAGAAATTATTGATATTATATTTTTTTTCTAAAAACTAGCGAAGCTACAAAACCAAAGGTTATTGCTATTAAAATACTCATAATCCCGTATAATTGAGGTTTTTCGAAAGCTAGGTAATTGATCCAATTTTGTAAACCAATTTTTTTGACGTAAATAATATCCTGTTTTGTTGCTAAAACTTTTTGAAAGCGTATTAAATGTATTTTGACCTTATAATTTCCTTCATGTAGGTTTGTAGGAAAGTCAATTTCATTTGAAAAAAGAGTATTTTCTAACAAAGTAATAGGAGTATTATTTTCATTATATTGATTTTTATCTTTTCCAATAAATAAAATTTGATCAATTAATTCATTTTCTATTTTTTGATTTTTTGTATTTATTTGTTTAACAAGCCCAATGTCATTTGCTGTCTCAATATTACTGGGTAGTAATATATCTAACGGTTTTGTGCCGGAAATAGAATAAAAACTTGGTATGTTTTTTAAATTATCAATTTTCCTATTTATCCAAAAACCAAACTTTTTTTCTTTCTGGAATAAATTCATTGTGATTGGAGGACCTATAACTTCGATAATTATATCAAAGGGTGGTTGATCTATTGAAGAAATTTGAGGATTATTTTTTTTAATTGCACCAAAGATATGAAATTTACTACCTGAGAAATTAACATTTATAGATATTACTTTTTTACTTAAATCTGTAACAAGACTTGGAGAAACTTCTGTAGCATAAGAAGATATAAAAGAAAGGTTATAAAATAACAAAATTATAATTAATTTCACAATAAGTTTCATTTCATAAATCTCTTACTAAAGTAAAAATCTCTACAGGGGTAATAAAAAGCTCTAAAGTTATCTTTAAACACATGGCTAAAACTAAAATAGCTAATAATATTCTCAATTGCTCTGCTTTTAATTTGAGTCCTATCCTTACACCAAATTGTGCTCCAATTACTCCACCTACCAAAAGTAGAAAGGATAATATAATATCAACACTAAAATTTTTAACTGCATGCAAATATGTAGTAACTCCAGTAACAAAGATTATCTGAAATAAAGAAGTACCAACTACAACTTTAGTAGGCATTCCTAAAATATAAATCATAGCAGGTACTATTATGAACCCTCCTCCAATTCCCATAATTGAAGCTAGAATACCTACAAAAAAACCTATAAATACGGCAGGTATTGAACTAATATATAAATTGGAAGTTCTAAACCTCATTTTAAGTGGAAGACCTTGAACCCAGGAATGATGACGAGTTTTTCTTACTTTTATGTTTTTTGATTTATAATTTAATGCTCTTAAACTTTCAAAAAACATTATTATTCCTATTATGCCTAGAAATAAGACATAACAAACTTTAATAATAAGCTCTAATTGACCTAAATTTTTAAATATTCTAAATAATTCAACTCCAAAAATTGAACCTATTATCCCTCCTAAAATTAAAAGAAAGCCCATTTTTATATCGACATTTTTTCTTCTGAAGTGAGCAATAGCTCCTGAAAAAGATGCACCAAGTATCTGATTTGCTTCGCTTGCAACTGCTACTGCAGGTGGTATTCCGATAAAAAACAAAAGAGGAGTCATTAAAAAACCCCCACCTACGCCAAACATACCAGACAGAATTCCAACAATTCCACCTAATCCAATTAATAAAAAGATGTTCACTGAAATTTCCGCAATTGGAAGGTAAATCTGCATAATTCAAACTGAAATAGATAAGTTTAATGTATTTTTTTCAAAGCACTTACGCCTTTATTACAGTTTTCGCAACAAAGATATTATAATTTTTGAAAGTTTTCTTTCACTTAATTTTGCTATTTCCTTAGTTTGTTCATGACTTATAGTTTCATTACTAAGACCAGCTGCCATATTTGTTACTACTGATATACCAGCGACTTTAATTTTAAAAAATCTTGATAATATTACTTCTGGCACAGTAGACATACCTACTACATCTGCACCTAAAGATCTGATAGCTTTTATTTCAGCTGGAGTTTCAAAAGATGGTCCTGAAAACCATGCATATATTCCTCTTTTAATATTTATATTTTGCTCATTTCCAGCTTTTAAAATCATTTCACTAATATCCTTATCATAGGCAACTGTTAGATTCACAAATCTATCTTCTGAATTTTCTCCAATAAGAGGGTTCAAGCCTGAAAAATTAATATGATCTTCAATAACCATTAATGATCCAGTTGGTATATTTTTTCTTAAAGATCCTGATGCATTTGTTAGAACAAGCTTTTCAACACCTAAATCTTTCAAAAGTTTTATAGGGTTTCTCATCGTATCGGCTTTACCATTTTCATAGAAGTGAGTTCTTCCACTTAAAACAGCAACCATTCTATTATGAATAGTACCTATTAAAAGTTTTCCACTATGCCCAGTAACAGATGGAAGATTAAAACCCTTTATTTCATTATATTCAAATTCTAATTTTTTTTTTAAAGGTATAGCTTTACCCAAACCAGACCCAAGAACTAATCCTATTTCGATCTTTTTCTTTCCAATAATTTTTTGGATATCAGTAATTTTTATTTTTTTAATCACTAGTTTTCCTTAACATAAGCTTGTCCGATTGCTTGGGGAGGTTTGGCATTTCCAACAATTCCTGCAACTACAATTATGGTGACCAAATATGGGGCCATAGCTAAAAACTCACTGGGGATAGGAGTCCTCAAGATTGCAAGCTTTTGTTGTAAAGAATCTGCAAAACCAAATATGAGAGCAGCAAATAGTGCTCCAACAGGATGCCAACGTCCAAAAATCATAGCAGCAAGTCCAATAAAACCTCTTCCTCCAGTCATACCTTCATCAAATCTTCCAACACTCCCTAACGTAAACCAAGCACCACCAAAACCAGCAATCATCCCACCCATTATAACATGATGAAATCTTGTTTTTAATACGCTTATTCCAAGAGTTTCTGCAGCTTTTGGATGTTCTCCAACAGCTCTTGCTCTTAAACCATATGCGGTTTTAAATAGATAATAGGTACTTATGATTACAATAAAAATTGAGAAATAAACAAATATATTTTGTTTAAAAAGAACTGGCCCTAAAACTGGGATATCACTTAAAACAGGCAAATTGATTGATTTAAAAACAGGAGCATCATTTAACTCTGGGTTACTTTTCAAAAGGTGGCTTGTTAAAAAGCTAGTAATTCCCAAGACAAAAATATTAATGGCTACTCCTGCAATTATTTGATCCACACGAAATGTAACAACCAATGCTGCTAATATAAAACCAAAAAATCCACCTACTAAAACAGCCAAAATTAAACCAAAAAAATTACCAAAAATAGAACCAAATAATGCCCCAGCAAATGCCCCAGCCAAAAGCATTCCCTCAATTCCAATATTTATCACAGCTACTCTTTCGCACAGAATTCCAGCCATTGCTGCTAAAGCTATTGGTACAGCTCTCACTACAGTAGCCTGTAACATTCCTGTAAGGGAAAATGATTTTCCAGCTGTTGCCCAAACTAAAAAAGCTGCTATTGCTAAAAAAAAACTTAAAGCAATAAACAATGTAAATTTCTTTGGTGCTTTTATAATTATTCTTCCACCAAAAAAAGCAATTAACAAAGCTGATATTCCAATAAAACTATGTGCGGGTAAGATTAAATTGGGAAGTGCAAATGGATCTGTTGGTCTAGACAACCTAAAAGTTGCATATCCTTCAATATTAAGTCCTAAAAATATATAAATTATAGAACCTAAAACTATTAAGCATAATCCTACAATTATTGATTTTTTGGTTTTTTTTTCCTCAATATTATTTTTAATTGTATTATCCATAACCTAAAAATCTTATCTAAATATCCAAGGAAATAATTTTCTTATCAAAACTGGAGCTGCAATGAATATAATTATTAAAGCCTGAATAACTGTAATTAGATCAAGACTTACGTCCGCAGAAACTTGCATTTGTCTGCCACCTGCAATCAAAGCTCCAAATAGGATACCTGCAAACAGTACACCTATTGGGTGGGCTCTTCCTAATAAAGCAACGGCTATTGCATCAAACCCAATTCCAGCAGAAAAACCAGGTGTAGCTCTGCCCAACACTCCAGCTATCTGAGATGCACCAGCCAGACCAGCTAAAAGACCTGCAATACTCATTGCAAGTATAATTGTCATCGATGGACTTATTCCACTATATCTAGAAGCCTCTAAATTCTTTCCTACCGCTCTAAATTCATATCCAATAGTTGTATAAAAAATTAACCAATACACAATTAAAACAGCAAATATTGCAATTAAAAACCCCATATGAACTCTGAGATTTGGATCCAAGAAATACAAAATTCTTGGTAACTCTGCAGTATCTAAAATTGACTTGGAAATAGGATCATTTCTTCCTTCTTTTTGAATAGAAGGTATTCTCAGAAAAAAATCTAGCAATCTATATGCAATTAAATTTAGCATAATAGTAGTGATAACTTCGTGAGCTCCTGTAGTGGCTTTAAGCCACCCAGATATAAATGCATACAAAGCCCCAAATAAAGCTCCTACTAAAAGTATAAGTATTAAGTGAATAAAAAAGGGTAATTGAAAGCTAAAACCTATAATCACAGCAGCCATACCACCCAATATAATTTGTCCCTCTGCTCCTATATTAAATAGACCAGCTCTAAAACCAACAGCTATTCCTAAAGCTGCAAAGATTAATGGTGTTGCAGCAGTTAATGTTTCTGAAATTGAGGATAGTGAACCAAAAGATCCATAAAACAAAGCTATCAATGCTTTAAGGGCAATTTCATTGCTTGATCCTGAAACAATAAGCAATAGTAACCCAAGGAAAATAGCCAATAAAGTGGCAAAAACTGGAATTACAATAATTTCTTGAAAAGTTTCACGGTTAGAAAAGTAATTACCAAAATAATTAAAAATTTTCACTTTTAATTTTCCCCAGCCATTGCAAGTCCAATTATATTTGGGTCTGTATCAGATGGAAATTCTGCAATTACCTTACCTTCAAATAATACAATTATTCGATCTGATAAAGCAATGATTTCTTCTAATTCAGTAGAATTCAATATTACTCCAATACCTTTATTTCTAGCGAAAACAATTTGATTATGTATGTATTCTATTGAACCAACGTCTACCCCACGTGTTGGTTGAGATGCTATAAGAAGATTAATTGATCTTGACATCTCTCTACCGATCAAAAGCTTCTGTTGGTTCCCCCCGGATAATTTATTGGCACTAATATTTTCAGAGTTTGTTCTCACATCAAATTTCTCAATAATCTTTTTGGCTTCTATTTTAGCATTCGTCCAATTTAATGTGATGTTATAAGAAAATTCTTCTTCATAATAAGTATTAAGAATACTATTTTCTGTTAGAGAAAATTCACCTATTAGTCCTTGTTTTTGTCTGTCTTCTGGTATGTGTCGAACACCTAGTTGATGAATTTTTCTTGGTGAAAAATTTTTGTATTCTTTACCAAAATAAGAAATTTTTCCACTAGATACACTCCTTAACCCAGTTAGTGCTTCTATCAATTCAGTCTGACCATTCCCTTGTACTCCTGCAATACCTAATATTTCATTTTTGTGCAGTTTTAAATCTACATTTGATAAAACATATTCTTTATTATCAGACAAAATACTTAAATCATTTACTTCTAATAATACCTCTCCCTGTTCCATTTTTTTTCGACTGGTCCTTAGATTTACTGTTCTACCAACCATTAACTCTGCTAATTTTTTCTTATCAGTTTTTTTTGGGTATTCCTCTCCAACTATTTTTCCTCTTCTCAAAACATTAATGCGGTCACATATTTCTAATACTTCGTGTAATTTATGAGTAATAAAGATTATAGCTTTTCCAGTCTTTTTTAAGTTCTTAATTATTTCAAAAAATTCTACTACCTCTTGTGGAGTGAGGACTGCTGTAGGTTCATCAAAAATTAAGATCTCGGCATCTCGAAATAATATTTTTATAATTTCTACTCTTTGTTGTATCCCAACAGGTAATTTCTCAATAATTTGGTCAGGATCAACATCCAATTTATATTCTGAACTTATTTTTAATACTTTATTCTTAGCATTTTCTAGGTCAATTTTATTAAATCTTTTTGTAGGTTCTTCTCCTAAAATTATATTTTCAGTTACAGAAAAAACTGGAACCAACATAAAATGTTGATGAACCATTCCTACACCATTTTTATTAGCTTCTCTGGGATTATGAAATTCTCTTAATTGATTATCTATTAAGATCTTTCCGCTATCTGGTTTATATAAACCAGTTAATATATTCATTAACGTGGTTTTTCCTGCGCCGTTTTCTCCAAGCAAACCTAAGATTTCACCACGGTCAACAGTCAAATTAATATTAGAGTTAGCTTTAACTGGGCCGAAACTTTTACTGATTTCATGTAATTTCAATTTCACAGATTTGTTTCGCCCCAGTTTTTGTAAAAAATTATTTATTCATTACGATTGAACCGGATATAATTCCCTTTCTTAGAGCTTCTACTTCTGAGGCCAATTCACTTGAAACTTCACTTGATAAGTCGTGATATGGCGCAATTCCAACACCCCCATTTTCCAAAGTTCCTACTGTTACACCTCCAGAATAAGATCCAGATTTAACTGATTCAATTACACTTAAAACTGTTACATCCATTTTCTTTAATACAGATGTTAGATAAACACTTTTTCTAGCAGGATCAGTTTGTGTCCAATCACCGTCTACACCAATAATTTTGAGTTTATCACTTCCTAGTTCGTCAGCCAAAGAAGCAGAACCTAAACCAACAGGACCTGCGACGGGCATAACAATATCTGCTCCTTCGTCATATAGATTTTGAGCAAATGCTTTACCGTCATCAGTAGAATCAAAGTTATTAGTAAATAATCCTTCCTTTGCGTCAGGATCCCAACCTAGCACTTGAACATTTTTTCCTTTTACTTTGTTGTAATGTTTTACTCCCCATGCAAAGCCGTCCATAAAGCCTGTAACTGGTGGTATATTTATTCCTCCAAAAGTTCCAACTATTCCAGTTTTACTTACTCCTGCTGATACATAACCTGCAAGAAAAGCTGCCTGATCAGTAGCAAAAACCTGTCCTAAGATATTTGGAACTGTAGGATCATATGCAAAATCAATGATTGTGAATTTAGAGTCTTTATTAGCTTCAGCTGCATTTTTTGTAGCCTCACCCATTAAAAATCCAACTGCAATGATAACATCACAACCAGCATTTACCATTGAATTCAAGTGTGGCTCATAATCAGTTTCTGATTTAGATTCGAGTAATTTTGAATCAATACCGTGTTTAGCTACAGCATCTTGCACACCTTTCCAAGCTGTTTGGTTAAAACTCTTATCATCAACTCCACCTACATCAGTCACTTGGCACGCAGTGAATGCATTAGCCGAATTTATTGTCATTAGTAGCACACCAGCAAATGCTCCACTTGATATTTTTAAAATTTTCTTAAAATTCATTTCTAGTCCTCATAAGTCTTTAAACAATAGTTGATTATGAGACTTTTGTTAGTTGTGTGCAATAAAAAGAATTCAATTGCTCTGCATAAAAGTATTTAAAGTTTAATTAAATTATTTTTTTCATCAAAATAGCATTAACTTTTTTATTTTCAGAAACGGAGTAATAGTTTTTTCTTATTCCAAAGGATTTGAAGCCTAATTTATCATATAAATGAATCGCTATTAAGTTATTAGATGCGACTTCTAAAAAAACTTTATTGCAACTGATCTCTGATAATATCCCTTCAAGTTCTGTAAGAATTAAAAAACCAATACCTTGATTCTGGTATTTTGGTAGAATTGCCATAGTAATTATTTCAGCCTCTTTCTCGTTACAACTAAAAATACAGAAACCTTTGTTTTTTTTATAAATATAAGAGATATTTGGATTTTTTAATAAGGATAAAATAAAATCTGAAGAATATTTCAAGTTTTTTTGATTAAAACTTTTAGAATGTATTTTTGCAAATTTTTCAGATAAAGACCGAATCTCTTTATATTCCATTAATTCATAAAATTTTTGGTGGCGGTTGTGTTGGTAATTTTGCATCAGGTCCCTTCACATAAAAAGGAGATGGTAAATTTGAATGGAGATCTGAAGAATTAAAGCAAATAGTTCCTATTTCTGAAGCATTGGGTATACTATTTTTTTTGCCACATTTTAAGTCGAGTTTTTGAGAAATCATTAAAGAATTATCTCCAGATACAATAGTATGTTTATTATATTTTTTGTTAATTATTTTTGAGAAATTTTCTTCAATTGGATCTGATATTGGTTTCTTTTTTTCATATATTTGAGTGAAATATAGATCATCCTTTATGTTTATAATAGTTAGTGTTGGACTATCATTAAAAACTAGGGTTCTAAATCTATTGATCCCAACACATTTAATATTAAGAGCTAAAGCAATACCTTTTGCAACGGATATTCCTATCCTTATTCCTGTAAAATTTCCTGGTCCTACTCCTACAGCTATGCAATCTAAATCATGCAAATCAAGATTTGCTTTTCTAAGACTTTTTTCTATTAGTTCTATTATTTTTTCTGATGGTTTTTCTTCTTTTATCATATTAATTTCAGATAAAACACCATTAGAGTTAATAATAGCCAAAGAGTTGTTTGAATGTGAAGTATCTATTGCTAAAACAGTATTAGGTTTAGACATTTTTATCAGAATTATGCAGCTATAGGCCTTACTTCTTGAACTTCAGGAATAAAATGTTTGAGCAAATTTTCAATACCCATTTTTAATGTCATAGTTGAAGATGGACAACCTGCACAAGCCCCTTGCATATGTAAATACACAATTCCTGATTCGTAACCATGGAAAGTAATGTCACCGCCATCTTGAGCAACTGCTGGGCGAACACGAGTATCTAAAAGCTCTTTGATTTTATTAACTATTTCTGAGTCAGGTCCGTCATGCTCGGCATGACTTTGTTTGTTATTTTCTTCTAATAATGTAGGTTCACCCGATTGAAAATGCTCCAAGATAACACCTAATATAGCAGGTTTAATATGTTCCCAGTCAGTACTATTATTTTTTGTAACTGTAATAAAATCAGACCCAAAAAAAACTCCTGATACGCCTTCAACACTAAAAATTCTTTTGGCCAATGGTGATTTTTCAGAATTTTCACTCGACGGAAAATCTGCTGTTCCGTTTTGTAAAACAGTATGACCTGGAAGAAATTTTAATGTCGCGGGGTTTGGCGTAGACTCTGTTTGTATGAACATTGTGTTTATCTCCTAATTGTAATCAAATATGCTATAAAAATGATCAACAATCAATCAAAATTTAGAATCTTTCTAAACTTAAACATTACGAGACTGAAATAATGGCTTCTTTAGTCATAGATCCTGGGACTATCGTAACAGGTACTGGCAGACTTCCACCTTGTCTTGCAACAAGTTGAGTAACAAGAGGTCCAGGACCTTCAGATGACACACCAGCACCTAGTACGATTATTCCAACTTCAGGATCATCTTCAACTTGTTTTAAAACCTGAGTTACTTTTTCTCCTTCTCTTATAACTAATTCTGGTGTTATGCCCTCTTCTTTTTCCATTATCTCAGAAAAAATTTTAAAATGTTCTTTAATTCTTTCTTTAGCCTCAAATCTCATCTGTTCTGCTACTCCAATCCAGTGTTGAAATTCTTCAGGAGCAATAATACCAAGAATTTCAACTTGGCCACCAGTTTTCGAAGCCCTAATTGCAGCAAATCGTAGGGCATTAACAAATTCAGGGCTATCATCCATTACAACTAAAAATTTTCTCATTTTTATATTTCCAATAAACCTAAAATACCCACCATGCTGAGTAAAAGAATGATTTCAAATATGATTATAATATCAAAAAATTAATATGAAAGAAGATAAAAAAATCGAAGATATAATTTAACTATTTTTTAAGCCTAAAATTTTATAAGTTTTATCAATTATTGGTTTTGAAATATTTTTTGCCTGTAAAGAACCATTAAATAAGACCTGATCAATGTGGTCTTGGTGATTTAATAATTCAGTTATTTTATAAGATATTGGCCTAAGCTCATTTATAATTAATTCGGTCAACTTAGGTTTGAAATAACTAAAAGGTTTTCCACAAAACATATCTAAAACTTCTTGTATTTTGCATTCTTCTAATGATGAATAGATATTGATTAAGTTTTTAGCTTCAGGTCTTGTTTCAAGTCCAGATATAGCATCAGGAATGGGGTCTTGGTCGGTTTTAGCTTTCTTTATTTTAAGAGCAATTTGATCTGAATTATCAGTTAGATTAATTCTGCTCATATCAGAAGTCTCTGACTTTGACATTTTTTTTGTTCCATCTCTTAAACTCATTATTCGAGGTGAATTTTTTTCTATAATAGGTTCTGGACAGGGAAAAAAATTAGGAACATTAAAATCATTATTGAATTTTATTGCTATATCTCTAGTTAATTCTAAATGCTGTTTTTGGTCATCCCCAACAGGTACATGTGTGGCATGATAGGCTAAAATGTCTGCTGCCATCAATGAAGGATAAACAAAAAGTCCAACAGAGGCATTTTCTCTATTTTTACCAGCTTTATCTTTAAATTGTGTCATTCTGTTTAACCAGCCCATTCTTGTGACACAGTTAAATACCCATGCTAATTCAGAATGAGAACTAACTTGACTTTGATTAAATAAAATTGATTTCTCAGAATCTAGTCCACAAGCAATGAATGTTGCAGCTAATTCTCTTATTGATTTTTTAAGCTCTGATGGATTTTGCCATACAGTAATAGCATGTAAATCTACAATACAGTATAAAGTTTCATTTCCGGCACTTTGGAATTTTACAAAATTTTTAACAGCTCCTAAATAATTTCCTAGGTGAAGATTGCCAGTTGGTTGAACACCAGAAAAAATTCTTTGTTTATGATTATTATTGTCCATTATTTTAACTTCCAAGATTAAACAAATACTGTAAAATTAATATTAAAAAAATTACAAACTTAGAAACTACACTTATTTATTTTTTTTTAAAATACCAAGTAACCACAAAATAGTGAAATAAATAAAGCTACTTACAGATATCAGTGTAAATAAATAAATAGCATTAAATTTATTAAATACTAATAAATAAAAAAACTCTTCTTCAGCAACCAAAAGTATTAATACAAGAATTAATGTAGATAACAATATAATAAAGATTTCTTTTATTAATTTTCTATCCAAATAAAAACCTATTTTTTTTGATTCATAATATAAAGCGAAGGCCATTATCCAACTGGAAATAGTGGTACTGAAAACAGGAGCCAAGTAACCAACAAAATTTATTAAAAACAGAGCTACTATTATGTTGGATAACATAGAAATTAGTGCAATCCTAAAAGGTGTTTTAGTGTTACCTTTTGCGAAGAAAATTGGAGTAAAAATTTTATGTAATACAAAAGCTGGTAAACCGAAAGCATATATTGCTAGTGCTGAAGCTGTATTTTTGCTATCTATATTCGAAAACTCTCCTCTTTCAAATAATACTGTAATAATTGGTATAGGCAAAATAATTAAAGCCACTGTTGCAGGTAAAATCAATACAAATGCTATTTTTAAAGCATTGTGAACAACTCGATTCATTTCAGATACATTATCTAATTGGATTTTTTCTGATAATTTAGGCAAAAGTACACTTCCTAATGCTATCCCAACTACACCTAAAGGTAGTTGATATAATCTATCTGCATAATTCAGCCATGCTATAGCACCGTCATAGTAAGAGGCTATTTGTCTTCCAACTAAGAGGTTGATATGTATTACTCCACCTGAAAGAACTACCGGTAAGGCTATTATCATTAGTTTTTTTATTTTTGCGTCTAGCTTCGGTAAATTAAGTTTTGGACTATAGCCAATTTTTCTGCAGGATTGGACTAAAACAATTAGTTGTAAAATACCAGAAATAGGAACTGAAATTGAAAGTATTGTTCCTACTTCCCAATCAAAAACATAGGATAATATCATTGCTAAGATTAAACTAATATTTAAAAAAATGGGTGTTGCTGAAACTATCCCAAACTTACCGTAGGAATTCAGTATTCCTGCAAAAAGGGATGAAACTGAAACAAAAAAAATGTAGGGAAATGTAATACGTCCAAAAAAAACTGAAGTTTCAAATCTATTGTCATTTCCAAAGCCACTAGCCATGGCCAAAACTAATACTGGCATTATAATAATTGAAACGATTGTGAAGATAACTAATATTAAAATCATCATAGACAAGGTGTTATTAGAAAATTTAATTGACTGTTTTTTATTACCCATACTTTTTTTAAACATTGGAATAAATGCAGCATTAAAGGCTCCTTCTGCAAAGAATCTTCGAAAGATATTGGGTAAGGAGAATGCTATAATAAAAGCTTCTCCAATAGGACCAGAACCTAAAAAAGCAGCAAACATAATATCTCTAACAAAACCAAAAATTCGACTTACAAAAGTCCAGAAACCAACAGTTATAAAATTAATTAAAAGATTGGATTTACTAATCATTTTCTTTCATTACTAATTAGGGCCAATTAAAGTACCTGCTTGAATTACTTCTTTGATTTTTTTTTCTAGTATTTCTCTTTTATTTTGAGAATGTAATTTTAGCCCAAAAAGATCTTTAACGTAAAATGTATCTACTGCTTGTTCTCCATAAGTAGCTATTATCGCGGATGATATAGAAGTATAGTTATCACTTAATGTTCTAGCTAAATCATAAAGTAGGCCTAGACGATCTCTTGTCTCAATTTCGATAATAGTATGTATTTCTGACCCTTCATTATCGAAAGTTATATTGGTAGGAACAATAAAGTCTTTTTCTTTCCTTTTTATTTTGCCTTTTTCTTTCAAAATATCTCTAGCAATTATTTGACCTTTCAAAGCCTCATTAATTGTTTTATTTAATTTGCTAAGCCTATTTTCTTCAAATGGTTTACCCTCATTGCTTTGTATCCAAAATACAGAAGTAGCATATCCATCTGATGTCGTATATGTTCGAGCATCAATAACATTTGCGCCGGATAAAGCAATTGCGCCAGCAAGTCTTGAAAAAATTCCCGGATGATCTTCAATTAAAAAACAAACTTTGGTTGCATCCCTACTTGTATCAGTTTGAACTTTAGAGTTCACATTTAATTTTTCATTATTTTTAGAAAGGTTAGAAAAAATAGTTTGTGTTTGTAGGGTTAATCCCAAATAAAAACCTGTGTTGTGCCTATTAATTTCATTTTCAAGTTTAGATTTTTCCCAATTTTTTAGCTCTTTTCTCAAAGCAGATTTTGCATTTTCTATTTGTTCTGGTCTTGAAGCAGTTTCGAAATTTTCTTTTAACATATTTTGTGTTTTATAAAAAAGTGTTCTTATCATGACTGCTTTCCAATTGTTCCATACTTCTGGACCAACTCCCCTAATATCACAAACGGTTAAAACTGTTAGCAGCCTTAGTCTATTTGTAGTTTTAACAATATTAGCAAAATCACGTATGGTTTTTTCTTCTGAAAGATCTCTTTTTTGGGATATATCAGACATAAGTAAATGGTTTTTAATAAGCCATGATGTTAATTCAACTTCATGACTTTCAAAGCCTAATCTTTCAGTAACCTTAATTGCAATTTTTGATCCCAAAATACTATGGCTCTGAGTTTGTCCTTTACCTACATCATGTAACATTAGAGCTAAATAAAGAACTTTTCTATTAATTCCATCCTCTAAAATTTTTGAAGCTAAGGGCAGATCCTCTTTAAGAAAACCCTGTTCAATTTGCGATAAGATTTTTATACATTGGATAGTATGTTCATCAACAGTATATTTATGGTACATATTAAATTGCATCATACCAACTATATTTTGAAATTCTGGGATATATTTCCCAAGAAAACCAACCTCATTCATCCTTCTTAGTGCTCTTTCTGGATCTCCATAGTTTAGAAGAACATCAATAAAAATTTTTGCAGCCTCAGGATTTTTTAAGAAATTTGAATCAACATTATTAATATTTTTTGAAATTAAATGAAGCGAGTTAGGATGGATCAAACGTCTACTTTTAAGACCATTTTGAAATAATTTAATTTGATTTAGTGGTTTTTTTAAAAATTTATCGTTGTCAATTACATCAATACGGCCATTAGAAATTACAAAACCTTTATCCAGTATTAAATTATTATTGGAAATGGCAGATTTTATTTTTCTTACTAAACTAGGACTTTTTTTTACATGGATAGCTTCCATTTTTGAAAGCAGAATTCTAGTTAATTCCCCGATATTTTTTGCATGCAAAAAATATTGTTGCATAAAATTTTCAACTGCTAATAAACCTGAATCTTTTTGAAAACCCAATAATTTTGCTAAAGGAACTTGTAAATCAAAACTTAATACTTCATTTGCTCTTTTACTAAAAATATGTAGAGCACATCTTATAGTCCATAAGAAATCCTCTGCTTTAAAAAAAATTTCTAGATCATCTTTAGTAAAAATTTTATACTTAATTAAGTCTTTTTTATTTGAAATTTTATAAACATATTTTGAAATCCAATAAAGAGTTTGTAAGTCTCTTAATCCTCCTTTACCTTCTTTTATATTAGGTTCTAATAGATATCTCTCAGCTCCTTGCTTTTGGTGTCTTAAATTTCTTTCTTCTAATTTTTTTTCAATAAACTCTGGAGCAGATTTTGAAAAAACTTCTTTCCAAAGTCTTTTATTAAGTTGATTAGCTAATTCAACGTCTCCAAAAATAAGTCTGTTTTCTAAAAGTGATGTTCTAGCAGTAATATCATTTTTGGCAATTCTTAAACACTCATCAATGTTTCTTACAGAATGACCTACTTTTAGGCCTAAATCCCATAATATATAAAGAATTGTTTCAATGACATTTTCTCCCCAAGCTGTTTGTTTATAAGGAGTTAAGAATAACAAATCTATATCTGAGTATGGAGCCATTTCAGCTCTTCCATAACCACCGACAGCAACTATTGAAATATTTTCTCCTTTGGTTGGGCTAACAAGTGGAAACATATATTTTGATACTATTTCAGATACTGATTGTATCATAATATCATTCATAAGTGTATAAGCTGAAAGAGAATCTGGGGCTAAATATGGATCCTTATTTAATTTTTGCTCTAATTTTTGAACTATATTTTTTTTAAATTCTTTTGACTTAATAAGGGTATTATTTCTTAACTCACTTTTGTTTTTTAAATCAATCATACTTATGATGTTTTGTTTTTTAAAAAGTGTTGTTATCGTTTGAAACGATTTATTTAATGATATTTTTTTTAATTCAGAGTTCACTTTATTATCTTTATTGAAATTGGCTTTTTGCTTGTTTAAGCATTTTAGGTTTCCCACTAATTAATTGAATAATAGACAATTCTTTTTCGGCAATCCTATCATTATTAAACCTGAAAATTCCATCTATTCCAATAAAGCCATTTCTATTAAAAAGGCCATTAAATTTATCAAAATAATCATTCTTATTATTGTTAAAGTTTTTGTGAATAACACCTAAAGAAGCAACTGCGTCATAAGCTAAGTTAGATTTAGGGTGAGGTATATACCCAAATTTTTTTATAAATTTATTTTCATAAAAACTTCTAAATCTTTGATCTGGCATAGTAAACCATGCTTTTTGTAAAGCAGGTTCAGATAAAATAGAGGCAGAGTTTTCCCAGTGAGTTAAACCCATAATTTGAATACCTTTGTCTTTTTTATTAACAGTAATATCCGCCAGTTCAGCTGCTAAGTGTGACATTCTTTTGTCAGGTTCACCTGTAAAAATAATTACATCTGTATTAGTTTGAATTATTCTATTTTTAATATCTTGAGCTAAATCTGAAATAGCGCTTACATCATTTGAATAATAACTAGAAAAAGTTATTGTACCTCTATGCATTAAAATCTTATTTGAAATTAGACTGAGGATTTTATTATTATCATCTTTAACTGGTCCTATTATTGCAAAGCGATATTTTTTATTATTTATAGCATACTGGATTAAATTGTTTGCCCTATTAACCACTGTATCGCCTAATATAAATATTTTTCTCCCAACAATTGTTGGATCATCGGACAAGCTTAAAATATTTACACTATTAAAGGGAATTTGATTAGAAATTTCTTTAGTTACAGTGGAAAGATATGGTCCAATGATAATTTCATTTTTTTCCTCTAAAGCAACATTATAAGCTAATATACCTTTTCGGGTATTTCCATAAGTATCATAAGTTCTAATTTCTAATAAATTGTTAGCTAAATCTTCTTTAGCTAAAAAAGCAGCATCTCTAAGGCTTTTACCTAATTTTGATAAATTATTATCTTTTGAGCCAATTGGAAGTAACAATGCAATTTTAATTTTGTTATCTTTTAAATGGTTATAATCTTCTTGGACATTTGAAATACAGGCATTTAAAATAATTATTATTGACAAAAAGATAATAAGAAAAAAATAGTGTTTTTTTTGTCCCTTAGTCTTTGTCATAGTTTAATACTTTTTTTTATATTTAGAATTTTAAAATCTTAAAAGTTTGTCTACAATAAATTTAGTTAAATAAAAATATTTAAATTTTACAGGAATATAAGATTGAAAATTAACTTTCCCAAAATTGAAACTGCTTTATATCTAATCTCAACCCCCATTGGAACAATTTCTGATATTACATTTAGAGCTGTTAACGTGTTACAAAACGTAAATATTTTATTAGCTGAAGATACAAGGGTTTTAAGAAAATTAATGAATTTATTAAATATAGACTTAAAGGGAAGAAGTATTCATTCTTATAATGATAATTCAGGAGATGAGGAAAGATCAAATTATATTCTTGAATTAGATCGAAATAAATCTATCGCCTTATGTTGTGATGCTGGAACCCCATTAATTTCAGATCCTGGATTCAAATTAGTAAAACAAGTACTAAATAAAGGACACAAAGTAATATCAATTCCGGGGGCCTGTTCAGCTCTCGTTGCTCTATGCCAATCAGGATTATCCTCTGATAAATTTTTTTTTGCAGGGTTTCCACCAGTTAAAACAAAACAGAAAGTTGACTTTTTTAACGATTTGATATCAATACCATCTACTATAATTTTTTTTGAGAGTCCTAAAAGGATAATTAAAACTTTAAAAGAATTAGGTAATGTTTTTGGAAGTTCTCATAATATAGCAATTTGTAGAGAATTAACTAAAAACTTCGAGGAAAACAAACGTGGGTCAATATCTTCAATCATTAATTCCTTGACTAGTGAAAATAAACTTAAAGGCGAATTTACTGTCATTGTTGACAAAAAAAAAATCGATAAACCAGATTTAAATTTTATCAAATCTGATTTAAATAATTTACTTAAATCTAAAACATTAAAGGATTCTGTTTTAATTATTTCTCAAAAATATTCTCTATCTAGGAGAGAAGTGTATAATCTTGGGTTAGAGATTTTGAAAAGTTAAATCATAATTATTGGAGTTTTTTATGATAAAAGTTGGTTTTCAAATGGATCCTTTGGATAATATAGATCCACGTTTAGATACATCTTTTCGTCTAGCAGAGGAGGCAGAGTTAAGAGGATATTCAGTATTTCATTACTTACCAAACAATTTAACTTTTAGTAAAACAAGAATAATAGCAAACGGACATTTTGTTAAATTGAATAGAAAACAAAATCCATCTTTTACAATTTTAAAAAATAAAACTATAGATATTGGACATGATCTCGATATCCTATGGTTAAGACAAGACCCTCCTTTTAATATGGATTATCTATCCTCCACCTACCTTTTGGACTTTGTAGGTAATGAAACACTGATAGTGAATAATCCGTTTTGGGTAAGGAATTTTCCAGAGAAATTATTAGTACTTAATTATCCTCAATTAATGCCTGCCACAATAATAACTAGCCGAATAGAAGTAATTCAGGAATTTAGGGAGAAATATGGTGATATTATTTTGAAACCATTATATGGAAATGGAGGTGCTGGCGTTTTTAAAATAAATTACAATGACAAAAACTTTGTTGCCCTTTTTGAACTTTTTCAAATGAATTCGACTGAACCTTTAATTGCACAAGAATTTCTACCAGAAGTAATTAATGGAGATAAGAGAATTATTCTTTTAGATGGTGAAATTTTGGGAGCCATTAATAGAATACCACAAAAGGGAGAAATCAGATCAAATATGCATGTTGGAGGTAAGGCTGTTGCGACCGAATTGTCTATTGACGAAATAAAAATTTGCGAACAAATTGGTTCTACTCTTAAAGAACATGGACAAATTTTTGTAGGAATAGATGTGATAGGTGGCAAATTGACTGAGATAAATGTTACATCGCCTACTGGCCTTCAAGAATTAGAAAAGTTTGAAAATAAAAATTTAGCCTCCAAAGTTTGGGATAAATTAATTTCAAAAATCTAAAATAATTGAACTATTAAAATGACACAAGACATTAAAATACTATTTATCCCAATAATTGTTATGTCATTTATAGTTTTAATTTCTAATATTCTTGTACAATTCCTTTTAGGTAATTGGTTAACCTGGGGGGCACTAACTTATCCATTCGCTTTTCTGGTAACCGATATTACAAATCGATTTTATGGTCTAACTGCAGCTAGGAAGGTTGTTTTATTTGGTTTTATCATAGGTCTTTTTTGTTCATTCATTGGAACTCAGTTGCAAGGTGAATTTGGACCACTAGTTACTTTAAGAATAGCGTTAGGTTCAGCAACAGCTTTTATAGTAGCTCATTTTCTGGATATTTCGATTTTTAATTATTTTAGAGAAGAAAAATGGTGGAAAGCGCCTCTAATATCCTCAATATTAGGTTCTTCTATTGACACTATCATTTTCTTTTTTATAGCCTTTTCTAGTGTTATGAGTTTTTTAGAACCATCTAATGACGTAACTTGGGCTTCAGAACAAATTCCTATTTTAGGAATTTTAGGTACAGCACCATTTTGGGTATCATTAGCTGTTGCAGATTTTTTGGTAAAGTTAAGTCTTGTTACCATTTCATTAATACCATTTAAATATTTAATCACTACTATTAAAACAAAAGAAAACATATAATTTATTCTCATATTTAAATATTTTTATTGTTTATTTTGATAAATTTAATTTTAAAAGAGTTAATTTTTATTTCTTAAAAGGCGACTTTTTTGAATATTCCAATCTCTTTTCTTTTCAGTTTCTCTTTTATCCACGTTTTTTTTCCCTTTTCCAATTCCAATTAATATTTTAGCAATTCCAGACACGTTAAAATAAAGTTTGAGAGGTATTAGTGTCATACCTTCACGACCTTTATTTTTTATTAATCTTAATAATTCTCTTTTTTTTACTAGTAGTTTTCTTCTTCTTTTTTCTATATGGTTAAATGTCTTCGCATATTCATAATTGGGCACATGACAATTTATTAGCCAAAGTTGGTGATCTTCAATATTTGCATAACTTTCTAAAATACTTACTCGCCCATTGCGCATACTTTTTACTTCAGATCCTTCTAGAACTATGCCACACTCAATTTCATCTTCGATAAAATAATTATAACGAGCTTTTTTATTATCAGCGATTAATTTCTGATATTTTTGGTTCACTGATTTTTGCATATGTTAATTTATTAACTCAGCGTGTCTTAAAGCGTTATCCATAATTTTTTTAGTATTATCATTTACAGAAACTAAAGGTGCTCTCAATTCGTTAGAGCATTTTCCCAATTTACTTAAAGCATATTTTATTGGAGCAGGGCTTGGTTCTAAAAAAGTTGCTCTATGTAGTGGTAATAATTTATCTTGTAATATAAGAGCGTTATTATAATCACCCTGAAGCATAGCTTTTTGGAATTCTGATGATAATTTCGGTGCTGCATTCGCAATTACAGATATACAGCCAACACCACCATGAGCATTAAAACCAAGTGCGGATGCGTCTTCACCAGATAATTGTATAAAATTTTCACCACAATATTTTCTGGTGTCTGAAACTCTACTAACGTCTCCAGTTGCGTCTTTAATTCCAATTATATTTTTTAATTTTGATAATGTAGATAATGTAAAAATGTCCATATCAACAATTGATCTTCCTGGAATATTGTAAATTATGATTGGTAAATCACAACAATCATTAAGAGTACTAAAGTGTAATAATAGACCATTTTGATTGGGTTTATTATAATAAGGTGTAACAACTAGGGCTGCGTCTGCGCCTACTTTTTTTGCGAACTTCATGAGATCTATAGATTCTTTGGTATTATTTGAACCAGCTCCTGCAATAACAGGGACTCTTCCCTGAGTTTTTTTTACAATTATTTCTATAACCTCTTGATGTTCTTCGTGGCTTAATGTTGGGCTTTCTCCTGTAGTTCCAACTGCAACTAACCCATTACTTCCTTCATCAATTTGCCACTCTACAAGGTCTTCAAGAGCATTTTTGTCAATATCTCCGTTTTTAAAAGGAGTAATAAGCGCAGGAATGGATCCTTTTATCATAACAAATTCCTTAGATTAATAATTTTTATTCACAATATTAACACATCATTTTATTATGTTAAATCGTATATTTTGAATTATATGCTATCATTAATTAAGAACATTCCCTTTTAAGGTTAAATTTAATGAACACTATTATGAGATATTTATTTATCATTAAATTCATATTCTTTTTTGTGCTTTTTCAGGAAGTAATAGTTTTTAATAACAAAGTTATTGCTGAACAATTTGAATTAAAAAACTTCAAAGAATCCTTGAAATATGCAGATGCAAAAATTTGGGATAAGTCTTACTTTTATTCAAAAAAAAGTAAAAGTGATTTAGCAATTGATTTAATAGACTGGTTAAGATTAAGGTCTGGAGATGCCGTATTCACGGATTATGTAAACTTTATAGATACTAAATCAAAATGGCCCGGCATGCCTTACCTTTTTAAGCAGGCTGAAAATAGCATCACTTTAGATGAAGATCCTCAATTAATCATTAATTTTTTCCAAAATAATTTTCCATTAACAGGTCATGGATCAACAATGCTTTCTTTAGCACTTTTAAAGCTTGGTGATACAGAAAAAGCAAAAAAAATAGCTATGATAAGTTGGTTAGACCAAAAGTTTGATAAACAAAATTTTGAGTTAATGGTTAAGAATTTTGGAAATGTTATATCAATTAATAATCATAAAAGATTAAAAAATTTACTTTGGAAAAAGGATTTAGATTCTGTTTATCAACTTAAAGGAATAATGTCAGCTGATGATTTTTTTATAGCTGAACAAAGAGTTAAACTACAAAAATATTCAAATAGTAAAAATAATATTGAAAGCTTTAATAAACTTAATATTAAGGATCCAGGGGTTTTGTTTGATTACGCTAATTATCTTCATTCAAAAAAAGAGTATAAAAAAGTTTCTAAAATAATAACCAATTTATCAAAAGACCCTTTAAAATTTGGGTTACCATATAAATGGACTGAACTTAGAGTTTATCATGCTAGAAGAGAGTTACGTCTTGGTAATAAGATCAAAGCTTATAAAATTAGTAGTAACCACTTTATAAAAAATAATTTTTTTGTAAATAATGACTTTAAAGAAGCTCAAAAGAACTATATTGAACTTGAATGGCTTTCTGGTTTTATTGCGTTAAACTTTCAGAATAAACCCGAAGTTGCAATAAAACATTTTTCTAATATTTCTAATCTCATTACTAATAAATATTTTTTAAGTAAAGTTCTTTATTGGCACGCTCGAGCACTGGAAAAGCTTAAAAGATTTAGTGATGCTAAAGAGAATTATCAAAAAGCATCCACATACTTAAGTACTTTCTATGGACAACTTTCGGCGGAGAGAATTAACAAAAAACCCGTAGATTTATCAAATATTGAAAAAAGAAGATATGATTGTGAAAAATTAAACATTTTGGATAATCAAATCATAAATTTGGGTAAGAAATTATTAGATGCTGAGAGATTAGTATTGGGTGTACGCTTTTTTAAACATGCCACGGAAACTTTATCAGAAGAAAGTAGAAAATGTTTGCTGGTTTATTTAGAAAAGGTAGATAATATTTCAGGAATTATTTCAATAGCAAACAAATTTAATATCAAAAGTGATTTAATTTTCAAATTTGCTTATCCTGTAATAAGTAATTTAGACAGTTATCAAATTGATAATCTACAGCTTGTTTATTCGATTATTAGGCAGGAAAGTGGATTTTATAGTAGTGCAATCTCTAGAACTGGTGCTTTAGGTTTGATGCAAGTTATGCCAGCTACCGCAAAACAAGTAGCAAATGATTTAGGGATAAAATATAATAAAAGTAGACTTTCTTCAGATGAGATTTATAACATAAGGATTGGTTCTTATTATTTTAATCAACTTTTAAAAAAATTTAAAGGTTCAATAGTTCTTAGTGCTGCAGCCTATAATGCTGGACCAGGTACAATTAATAGATGGTTGAAAAATTATGGTGATCCAAGAAAATTTGGAGTTGATCCTCTTATTTGGATTGAGATGATACCTTATCATGAAACTAGAAACTATGTAAAAAGAGTACTATCAAATGATTTAATTTACAGACATAAAATTAGTGATAATATTTTAAAATTCGATCGCGCAAGAAAAAATTTTGGACATAAGTTTTAATAATTTTACCATATCTTTGATTGAATTTTATTTTTTATCAATATATTGTGTATCAATCTTTTTTATTAAGGTTTATTAGTTTGAATATAACCAAATTACGTTTGAACGGTTTTAAAAGTTTTGTAGACCCAACTGAGTTTGAGATACTTCCAGGACTTACTGGAGTAGTAGGTCCAAATGGATGTGGAAAATCAAATTTATTAGATGCTTTAAGATGGGTTATGGGAGAAAATAGACCAACCTCTATGCGAGGTGATGGAATGGATGATGTTATATTTGGTGGGACGAGTTTAAGGCCTGCTAGGTCTTATGCTGAAGTAAATTTACAAGTTGAAAATTTTGATCCAAAAATTTTACCTACTAAAACAAATGAAAGTTCCATTGAAATTGTTAGAAGAATTAATTTTGAATCTGGTTCCACTTACAAAATAGAGGGAAAGGAAATACTTGCCAGAGAGGTTAGATTGCTTTTTGCCGATTATTCTTCGGGTTCTAATTCTCCTTCTTTAGTAAGGCAAGGTCAAATTTCAAATCTTATAAATGAAAACCCTAAATCTCGTAAAAGAATTTTAGAAGAGGCAGCAGGAATATCTGGACTATATCACAGAAGACATGAATCAGAATTAAAGCTTAATGCGTCTGAAAATAATCTGGAAAGAATAAATGATATTCTATCAAAATTAGAAGAACAATTGAAGGCGTTAAAAAAACAAGCCAAACAAGCGGAGGAATATCGTGTATTAGGAGAAAAAATTAGAAAACAAGAAACACTGCTTCTATATGTTCGTTGGGAAAATAAATATTTAGAATTTAATAACTTGAAGCTTGGGTTAGATAATATCCTAAAAGAAAGAACTGATCATGAAAAAGTCCTTAGAAACTTTACAGACTTAAAAGAACAAAAAGAACATTTATTACCAAAAATAAGAGAGCAACAAGCTGCAGACCAAATAGCTTCAAATCAATTTCATTCTCAAAAAACTAATATCGAAGAGAAGTATAAAAATGCTATATCGAAAATTAATGAGTTAAATCAAAGAATTTTGGAGTTAGAAAATGATTATAAAAGAGAAAATGAATTAATTCTTGATGCAGATAGTGTTCTTAAGAATTCAGAAAATGAAAAAAACAATATCATTAATAATCAAAGTGATTTGTCGATCAAAATTAAAAGTACTAAAGAGGATTTAGATTTTTCCATTGTTGAATTTAATAAAATTGAGAAAGAATATGAAATTGAAGCTAACAGTTTTGCAGCTTCTTTAGCCAAAAAAAATAATCTTGAAACAAATTTAGAAGAAAATCAAAAAAGTTTAAAACAATTAGAAGAGAAAATTACAAAAGTTAAAAATGATAAATCTAAGGTAAGTCTTCGAAAGAAACACATTGAAAATGAGTTAATATCTATACGAAATGAGTTAGAGATATTTACAAAAGATGTAGATAAAAAATCTATAATGCTAGATAAAACAGATGACGAAGTTCAGACTTTGAGAGCTGATTTACTAAATGCTGAAGAAAAATTATCTGAAGAGAGAAGTAAATTATTAGCTATTAAATCAGAAATGAATACTTTAGAAGAGTTTTTGAATGAGCAAGAGATTTTTGAAGATGCTATTATCAATCAAGTTCAAATATCTAAAGATTTTGAAATTGTATTTAGTGTAATTTTGAATGACGATTTAAACTATCCACCACAGTCTTCTGACAAAAAAAGTGGATGGTATTACAATGAAAATGACATACAATCTTGTTCCTTTCCTGAGGGTGTAAAAGTTTTAGCTGATTTAGTTAAGCATCCAAGAGAATTAAATAAAAGGTTAAGGAATGTTGGTTTAGTAAATTCAAAAGATGGTTATTTACTTCAATCAAAGTTAAAAAATGGTCAGTGTTTGGTATCTATGGAAGGCGATTTTTGGAGATGGGATGGATTTTCAATAACATCCAATGACTTGAATACAAGTAATACACAAAAAGTCAAAAATTTAAATAGATTACAGAATTTAAAAGTCTTACAAAAAGAAATTGAAAAAAAAGTTTTTATCCAAACTAATCATAAAACAGATCAAGAATATATCATTAAAGAAAAAATTGAGGAATATGATAATTTAAAAAAAGATTATATTTATAAAGAAAAAAAATTGAACGAATTAAAATCAAATTTAAGTAAATTAGAAGCAGAATATGAAATTAATTGTGCACAAATTGATAGTTTGGAAAGTTATTATATCAATCTTAATGAAGATCATAGTACAATAATTAAAAATATTGAAGAAATCAAAGATTTAGATAATCAAGAGACTGATTTTCAAATAGAAGAAGAAAATATTAACATTAAGAAAAAAGCATTAGAGGATTTTAGGAATAAAAATCTTGATAGTAGGTTGGTTCTTGAAGAATTAATGTCTCAATTCAATTTTTGTAAAAATAGATTAATGCAAATTGATAAAGAACTACAAGATTGGTCAATTAGAAAAAAAAGATCAGTTGATCAACAGGATAATATTTTATTAAGAAAAAAAGAACTAGAATGTTTCTTAGAAAGTGCAAGATTAGAACCAGAAAAAATAGAAAATGATATTTTGCATCTTAATAAAAAAATCACTGAAGCTGAAAAGAAATGCAGTATTTCTACTGATGAATTGGTAAGTGCTGAAAAGAAACTGAGGGAAGCATTATTTAAAGAAAAAGAAGCTCTGAAGATTGCTGAGGATTTAAAAGAAAAGTATGTAAGAGCTGAAGTTTCTATTGAGACTGCAAAAGATAATTTAATTGAACTTGAAAGTCATTTAAAGAAAGAAACTGGACATAGTCCCAAGGTCTTTCAAGACAAATACATTGAACAGCTTACACATAAGCTTTCAGTTGATACAATTGAAAAAAATTTGGATCACCTAATAAGAAAAAGAAATTTTGTAGGACCCGTTAATTTAAGAGCTGAAGAAGATGAAAAAGAGATCAATGCTGAATATTCAGAATTACTTAAACAAAAAGAAGATCTTGAGGTGGCTGTAAAAAAACTTAGAAATGCGATCTCTAATTTAAATAAAGAAGGAAGAGAAAAACTTTTAAAAGCATTTGATGAAGTGAATAAAAATTTTAAAACTTTGTTTAATAATTTATTTGGAGGTGGGCAAAGTAATTTACTACTTGTAGAAAGTGATGATCCATTAGAAGCTGGACTTGAGATCATGTGTCAACCTCCAGGAAAGAAATTGTCTAATTTAGCTTTACTTTCAGGTGGAGAACAAACTCTTGCTGCCATTTCATTAATTTTTGCAGTCTTTATGGTAAATCCAAGCCCTATTTGTGTCTTGGATGAAGTAGACGCACCTTTAGATGATGCTAATATTGTTAGATTCTGTAATCTACTAGATAATATGAAGGAAAGAACTGATACTAGATTTATAATCATAACCCATAATCCAATTACAATGTCTAAAATGAATAGGCTATAT
>ENA-OSEY01000230-OSEY01000230.1-marine-metagenome-genome-assembly--contig:-NODE-230-length-41036-cov-8.466320_pt1 | contig 41036 bp, 36 predicted proteins | sample MGYA00248465_ERZ534230 | MGnify/ENA primary metagenome ERZ534230 (study PRJEB26409, sample SAMN06344110) | marine metagenome | isolation source: Sea water from surface | place: Atlantic Ocean:Southern... | reverse complement strand
TGAATATAATACTAAAATTGTTCATTTTTGGTTGTTAGGCCTCCTTTTTTTATTATTACTCATGATTTTAATAGGCGGTCTGACCAGATTAACTGATTCAGGACTTTCAATAACTAATTGGGAACCCATAATTGGTGCTATTCCACCATTATCAAATACAGATTGGGTTTTAGCATTTGATCAGTATAAATTGACAAACGAGTTTAAAATTCAAAATTTCAATATGGACTTGATGGAATTTAAAGTTATTTATTGGTGGGAATGGGGACATAGACAATTTGGCCGTCTAATAGGGTTATTTTGGTTTATTGGCTTCATTTATCTATTAACTTTTTCAAAATTACCTAAGTTATTAAAAATATCGTTCTTTACTTTAGGCTGCCTAGGATTATTACAAGCTTTAATAGGATGGTGGATGGTCAAGTCCGGTCTTGATAAGGAGGCAGGTTTACTTGATGTTGCTTCTTATAGATTAGCTATTCATCTTAACCTAGCTTTGATAATTACTTCATTAATATTTTTATTAATTAAGATTAATAATAATTGGACAGTGAATATTAATTTCCAAACTATTTTAAAGAATTTTTCTAAAGAAGAATTTTTTATTACAATATTTATTTTTAGTATTTTTATTCAAATAACCTTGGGTGCTTTGGTTTCTGGTATTGATGCTGGCAAGAGTTATAATGAGTGGCCTTTAATGGATGACAATTTCCTTCCTGAGGATATTTTTTATTTGGACCCTAAATATTTAAATTTTTTTGAAAATCCTGCAACAGTTCAATTTAACCATAGAATTATGGGTTATTTTTTATTTGTATTTGGTACATTGATTTGGATATTAGATAGATTCAAAAAAACACCAAATACAAAAATTAGACAAAATTATAATTTGTTATTATTGCTAATTATTTTTCAAGTTGTAATAGGAATTCTTGCAGTTGTTAATGCTGTTCCGATTTATTTAGGAGTTTTACATCAGCTATTTGCAGTATTGCTTTTATTAGGAACTCTAAATTTAAGATTTAATTTATTTTTGGTAAGAAATTAATTTAATTATTTTGTTTATAATCATTCAGTCCACTCTGGTGTTCTTTTTTCAATGAAAGCAGAAATGCCCTCGTTTGTTTCCTCATAAATCATGTTTTCTGCCATGACATTAGCAGTATACTCATAGGCTTGTTCAAGGCTCATTTCAGCCTGTTTATAAAAAGCTTCTTTCCCAATTTTTACTACTCTTTTAAACTTTTCTGTAATTTTAGCAGCAATTTCTTTTGACTTATCTTCTAATTCATTTTCTTCAGTAACATGATTAATCAATCCTGCTTCATTAGCTTGATATGCATTAAGGAAATCTCCAGTTACAAGCATTTCAAAAGTTTTCTTTCTGCTAATATTCCGGGATAATGCAACCATAGGTGTTGAGCAAAAAAGTCCAATATTTACACCATTTACTCCAAAACTTGCATTTTTGGACGCTACAGCAATGTCACAGGTAGCAACAAGTTGACAACCAGCAGCAGTTGCAATCCCTTGCACTTCAGCTATCACTGGTTTAGGAAGTTTTTTTATAGCAAGCATAACCTTAGAACATCTATTAAAAAGGTCCTTAAAATAACCTAATCCTTTATCTGAAGAATTTCTTGCTTTTTGCATTTGTTTTAAATCATGTCCAGCACAGAAAGCTTTTCCAGTTGATTTTATGATTACTACTTTTGTTTCTGAGTTTCTAGATGCTTTTTCTAATGCTTTTGTTAATAACTCAAGCATTTGGTCAGATAAAACATTTAATTTTTCAGGATTATTAAATGTAATAATTTCAGTTTTATCCTTGACTTCATGTAAAAGAATGTCACTCATAGATATCTCCAGATTATATTAATTCTTTTTTTAATAATAAGTTTTTATAATAAGAAATGAATAAAGAAATATCAATTAAAGAGATTAGAAAAAAACTGAAGGAGATTTTCCCCCAGGTTTCTGAAACATATCAAATTTTAGATATCAAAAATTGTTACAGTGAAGTAAAACTTTTATCAAATAAAAATAATTTAAGACCTGGAAATACTATTTCTGGTCCTTCTATGTTCAAACTAGCAGATATATCTTTTTATGTAGCTGTTATGGGATCTATTAAATTAAGTGAGAAATCCGTTCCAATAAATGTTTCCATTAATTTTTTAAATAAACCATTACTATCAAATTTAATTGGTATTTCAAAAATAAAAAAATTGGGCAAAAGAATAGTTGTAGGAGATGTTGAAATTTTATCAGAGGATAAAAAAGTTATTTTTGCTCATGCACTTTTTACTTATTCAATTTCAAATAATTAGCTTAAATATAAATTATTTTTTACAATACTGACGATTATTATTGACGAATTTAAAAAATTTCTTAAAAGGTAGTAATCAAATAAAAACTACCTACCATGAGTATTATTAAATTATGACTATTCACAAAACATTTAGTATAAAACCATCTGAAATAAAGAAAAAATGGTTGGTTATTGATGCTGATGGTCTAGTTTTAGGTAGATTAGCTTCTCTAATTGCTAAGTACTTGAGAGGTAAGCATAAACCTAGCTACACGCCACACATGGATATGGGTGATAATGTTATAGTAGTTAATGCTGAAAAGGTTGAATTAACTGGTAAAAAAAGAGAAGATAAAACATATTACTGGCATACAGGTTATCCTGGTGGCATAAAATCCAGAAAAGCTTCTGATATACTTGACGGTAAATTCCCCGAAAGAGTTTTAATGAAGGCAGTTAAAAGAATGTTGCCAAAGGGACCACTAGCAAAACGTCAACTTACAAACCTTAGAGTATATAATGGTAATTCTCATCCACATGAAGCTCAAGATCCATCTCCAATCAATGTAAAAGAAATGAATTTTAAAAATGTTAAGAGAAATTAAAATATGACAGAAGAAAAAAAATCTCTAGAGGATTTAAAAGAACTTAAAGAAAAAGATGCAGTTACAGATATAGAAACTTCAGAGGTTAAAGAGACTGTTTCATCAAAAGATGATCTGGGACGATCCTATGCTACTGGGAAAAGAAAAGATGCTGTGGCTAGAGTTTGGATAAAAAAAGGTGCTGGTGTTATACTAGTTAATGGAAAAGATATGGGGAAGTATTTTGCAAGGCCAGTATTACAAATGCTTGTAAACCAACCTTTTTCTGTTGCGAAAGTAGAGGGTGAATTTGATATTAAAGCAACCGTTAAGGGTGGAGGTTTATCGGGTCAAGCAGGTGCATTAAAGCACGGAATTTCCAAGGCTCTTAGTTTATATGAGCCCACTTTACGACCACTATTAAAAAATGCAGGTTTTATTACAAGAGATAGTAGAGTGGTTGAAAGAAAGAAATATGGTAAACCTAAAGCAAGAAGAAGTTTCCAATTTTCTAAGCGTTAGAAATATAACAAATTTAATCCAACATAATAAACAATATGAAAAATCAAGAACTTGCTTTTAGAAAAAGTGAAGGTAACAAATGGTTTTTACGTAATTTAAAAAAATTAGAAGAGAATTCTATAGAAATATCATTACTCTGTAATTGGTTGATGCCATTTCAAAATGACATAAATAATATTTTAGAAATAGGGTCTGGTGCTGGAAATAAATTGGCTCAATTATGCTGGCAGCTTAATGCTTCAGGTCAAGGAGTAGATCCTAGTAAAACTGCTGTAGATTTTGCAAATAAAAAATATAACCAAAAATGTAGTTATACCGTCGCTACTGCAGATGATTTATCTTTTTTTAAAAATAAATTTGATTTAGTTCATTTTGGATTTTGTTTATATCTTGTCTCAAGAAATAAAATTAATGATGTAATCAAACAGGCAGATCAGCTTCTAAAATCAGGTAAGTTTTTGTCTATAATTGATTTTGATCCTCATAACTCTTACGAAAATGAATATTCTCATTTCAAGGGATTAAAGAGTTATAAAGAAAATTACTACAAAATGTTTTGTGATTTAGGTAATTATAGTGTTGTAAACAAATTTTCTTACTCTGAAAAAAGTTTTTGTTTTTCAAAAAATGAAAATGACCGAATTAGTTTGGTCCTCTTATTTAAAGAAAATAAATAAATATTTCATTGTTTATACTAATAAATGGTTTTCATTTTGTTTTTTTAATTCAAAAATTTCTCTATATTTTTGAATTTCTTTAGGAGGTCCCATTGTTTTGTACTTATTGTCTGACAATTTTACTGTTGGTTTTCCATTTGCAGATGTTGCTTTGCAAACAATAGAGAATGGATCTAATGTAGAGTTATTTGACAATCCCCTAAAATCATTAGTTAAAAGTGTTCCCCAACCAAATCCTACCTTGATTTCATTAGAAAATCTTTTGTGCAAGTAAATTATTTTTTCAGTATCTAAACCATCTGAAAATATCAAAAGTTTCTTTTTTATATCTTCTCCCTTTTTTTTCCACCAATTAATTGCAAGTTCTGCATTTTTTTCTAGATCTCCTGAATCTATCCTTATTCCCGTCCATGAAGCTAACCACTTTGGGGAGTTTTTAAAAAAATTTTCTAATCCATAAGTATCAGGTAAAATAACTCTTAAATTACCATCATGCTCTTTGTGCCATTTTTCTAAAACATCATATTGAGCTTTTTTTAAGTCTTTTTCATCTTTTGACAGAGCTGAATAAATCATGGGAAGCTCATGAGCATTTGTTCCAATAGCTTCTAAATCTCTTCTCATTGCAATTAAGCAGTTAGAGGTGCCTATAAATCTCTTATCTAAACCTTCAATCATTGCTTGAATGCACCAATCCTGCCATAAAAAACTATGTCTTCTCCTTGTTCCAAAGTCTGCAATTCTAATATCATCATAAGCTTTTAATTTTTCAATTTTTTCCCATAATTTCGTCATTGCTCTAGCGTATAAAATTTGTAAATCAAAACGACCCATATTTTTCAATATAGCTCTAGACCTTAATTCGGTAATAACAGATAAAACTGGTACTTCCCAAAACATGACTTCTGGCCATAAACCTTTGAACTTGATTTCAAATTGATCTCCTTTTTTCTCTAGGTGATAATCTGGTAATTTTAATTTTTCTAACCAGTTAATAAATTCTGGTTTAAAAATGGCGTGTTTTCCATAAAAGGAATTTCCTCTAAGCCAAGTACTTTCTCCTCTACTTAAGGATAATTTCTTTATGTTATCAAGTTGTTCTCTTAATTCCTGTTCATCAATTAATTTAGTTAGGGGTATCTTATTTGATCTATTGATAACTGAAAATTCAACAGTTACATTTGGTGAGTTTCTTAATACAAATTGGGCCATCAAAAGTTTATAAAAGTCAATATCTAGTAAAGATCTGACTATCGGATCAATTTTCCAATTATGATTATAAACTCTTGATGCAATATCAATCATAATTACCTAAAATTATTTTTGTCTTACAAAAAAATACATAATTAAGATATACTTATGTTTTCTTTTAAATAATAAAAAAGTTTTTTACTAGATGTAATTTTCATTTCTTCAATTAGAAATTTTATTTAACTTTTTTTCTAAATAATTTACCTATTTGAATTGGTCACGCATTGAATTAAATATTGACTTCATTCTAGGATCCGTCTCACAATTTGCTGTAAGTGTAATTTCTTTTTTCGCTTTAAAAAAATCACCATTATATATGTAATCTGGGTATTTGGGTGAGATAGCTAGTCTGATCATATCATTTTCGTAAAGTTTGATCCTTGCAAGGTTATTAGAAAAGTTAAATATTCTTTTTGTTTTTTGATGAATAACAACAAAAGCATCAGATAATATAGAACATTCATTGTTAAGAGTTACTTTGGCAATAATCAATTCAGGTTTTTTAAATCCATCTTTCAAATTTTGCCAATTTGAAACTATGATAAGTATCATGATTAGGGAAATTACTATTAAAAAAAAGAATTGTTTAATTTTTGTATTCCTTTAACCAAAAATATGATCAGCCATAAGCTATAACATATTTCTTATATATGCTATATCTTGAATTTTTTAATCTATTATTATAAATTTGGTTATCATTTAAATAGAATATTATTAACAAGTCTTTTTTTAATTATAGGTTTTGAAGTGAAAAAAGAAGTAGCTAGAGATATTTCGTATGCAAGTTCTGCAAAAAGTAAAGCAGGAAGGGCAGTTATTAGATCGATTGAAAATATGACTGGAAGACTTCGTCTTATTAAGAAAGCAAAGAATTATGAAAATGAAGTAGCTCTAGGAAGAGATTTTTGGGAAGTAATACTTGAAAAGTATAAAATTAGTTTAAACATAATGGATGGATCGCTTGATAATATACCAAAAAAAGGTCCAGTGGTTGTAGTGGCAAACCATCCATATGGAATATTAGATGGTTTGTTATTAGGTCATATATTATCAACTACAAGAAAAGATTTTAGAATTTTAGCGCATAGAATTTTTAAAAAAGCTAAAGATCTTGATGATATTATTTTACCTATAAATTTTGACGAGACAAGAGAAGGCATTTCTAAAAATATAGAAACACGAAAAAAAGCTATAAATTATTTAATTAATGGTGGATGTGTTGGTATTTTTCCAGGAGGAACTGTTTCTACTTCCTTAAAACCATTCGGAAAAGCTATGGATCCAAGTTGGAGAAAGTTTACAGCAAGATTAATAGCTAAATCAGAAGCTAAAGTTATTCCTATATACTTTAAAGGAAGTAATAGTCGTATTTTTCAAATTGCAAGCCATTTACATTATAATTTAAGAATGGCACTTCTTATCAACGAATTTGGTAAAAGAACAAACGATAAAGTTTCGGTTGTTATTGGTAAAGCTTTTGATACTAAAGATATTAATAAATTTAAAGATAATGCAGATGATTTAATGCAATTTTTAAGAACTGAAACATATAAATTATCACCTGATCAAAGTAAGAATTATGATGAAGGATTTGATTTTGACGCATAATTTAATATCTTCAATTTAAAAAGGAATACAATTTGTTTAAAGTAGCTATTCTTGGTGCTAGTGGCTATACTGGACTTGAGCTAGTAAGACTTATTTCTATGCACCCCAAATTTGAAATAGAGTACCTTTCTGGTGATTCAAAGTCAGGAATGAAATTTGGTGATGTTTATCCTGGGTTGCAATATTTAAAATTACCTAATTTATTATCAGTTTCAGAGATTAATTATGAAGAAATCGATGCTGTATTCTGCGCATTACCACACACTAAAAGTGCAAATATAATCAATAATTTACCAACAAATATTAAAGTAATAGACTTATCTGCGGATTTTCGGCTTAACTCTTCAGTTGATTATAAAAAGTGGTATGGGGTGGATCATCCTTGTCCAGAAATGCTAGTTAAGTTTATTTACGGATTAACTGAATTTTATAGAAGTGATATTAAAATTTCTAATCATGTGGCTTGCACAGGATGTAATTCAGCAGCAGGATTATATCCTATTCTCCCTTTAGTCTCCAATGCAGTCATTGATTTTGACAATATTATTATTAATCTTGCAACCGGAGTATCTGGAGCTGGTAGAAAAGCTTCTGAATCAATTATTCATAGTGAAGTATCTGAAGGATTTTCTCCTTATAATATAAAAAAACACAGACATCTTGCAGAATTTGATCAAGAATTATTTAATTTTTCAGGAAAAAATATAAGAATAACTTTCACACCTCATTTGTTACCTCAAAATCGAGGTATTTTAGCAACAATTTATGTCAAAGGTAACTTAAATAAAATTTATGACACACTATATAAAAAATACGAAAATGAAAAGTTTATAAATGTCATGCCATTGAATACTTTAATATCTACTAAAGATGTCCGCGGATCAAATTTCTGTAATATATCAGTTTGCGAGTCTAGTAGTCCTGATACTGTAATTTTACTTTCTACATTAGATAATTTAATTAAGGGATCTTCAGGTCAAGCAATACAAAATGCTAATTTAATGTTCAATTTGGATGAATCTCTAGGTCTTTTAACCCCTCCAATTTATCCTTGATTGGCTATGATTTCAAAAAAGAAACAAAGAATAAGATGGCTTATTTTGGCTATTTTTATGATTGCTACAGCTTCATTGATCATAGGTTTTTCTTTGAAGGACGGTATTGAATATTATAAATCACCCACTCAAGTTTTGAGTTCTGATATATCTGAAAAGATCAAATTCAGGTTAGGTGGTCTGGTTGAAGACTCGAGTTTAGTCAAGTCTTCTGGAAAAAAAATTTCCTTTAATATTACTGATAACCAGAACTCAATTCCAACCTCATTTGAGGGAATATTGCCTGATTTATTCGCTGAAAACCAGGGTGTAATTGCATCAGGTAAATATATAAATGGAGTTTTTGTCGCAGAAGAAATACTTGCCAAACATGATGAAAGTTATTTACCAAAAGAGGTAATTGATATTTTAAAACAGGACGGTCTTTATGTTGAGCCTGAAAAATAATAGATAATTTTATGATAATTGAAATAGGACATTTATCTTTATTATTAGCTTTAACCCTCTCAAGCATAACCTTGCTGACATCATCATTAGGTTATATTAATAGATGGGAAAATTTTGAAAGACTAACATTTAATCTTTCTTCTGTAATTTTTGTTTTTCTTTTAATTTCTTTTTCTTCTCTTGTTTATGGTTTTTTAATTTCTGATTTTTCTTTAATTATTGTTTTGCAAAATTCACATACTTTAAAGCCATTATTGTATAAAATTACCGGGACATGGGGTAATCATGAAGGCTCATTACTATTATGGGTTTTGTTACTTTCTTTTTTTGGAGCTTTAATATCTTGGTTCGGAAAACATTTGGATAATTCATTTAAAAATGTGGCTATCGGAGTGCAAACCAGCATTTTATTTCTTTTTTTATGTTTTTTAATCTTTACTTCAAATCCTTTTGAAAGGACTGATTTGTTTTTCAATGAAGGAAAGGGTTTGAATCCTATTCTACAGGATCCTGGATTAGCATTCCATCCCCCTTTTTTATATTTAGGTTATGTAGGTTTATCAGTAGCATTTAGTTTTTCTGTTGCAGCTCTTATTATTGGAAAAATTGACTCGGTTTGGGCAAGATGGGTAAGGCCTTGGACTTTAGTTGCTTGGATTTTTTTAACAATTGGAATAGCACTTGGTAGTTGGTGGGCTTATTATGAGTTAGGTTGGGGTGGTTGGTGGTTTTGGGATCCCGTTGAAAATGCTTCATTCATGCCTTGGCTTACTTCAGTTGCTCTGCTTCATTCTGCTCTTGTTACAGAAAAAAGGGACACTCTAAAAAACTGGACCATTTTACTGGCAATTATTGCCTTTTCGTTCTCATTAATAGGAACATTTATAGTTCGTTCAGGAATACTAACTTCAGTTCATTCCTTTGCCAATGATCCTACAAGAGGAGTTTGGCTTTTATTTATGATATCTTTAATAGTAGGAGTAGCTTTAGTTTTATTTTCTTTAAGAGCTTCTGAATTATCCAAAAACGTTACATTTTCATTAATTAGCCGTGAAAGTGCACTTATATCTAACAATCTACTTTTAATGGTATCAACTGTTGTAGTTTTCATAGGAACTTTATGGCCATTATTGATTGAAACCTTAATTGGTGAGAAAATATCGGTGGGTGCTCCTTTTTTCAATAAAGCCTTTACACCTTTCATGGTATTGCTAGCTATGATTTTACCCCTAGGAGCAGTTCTACCTTGGCGTAAATCCTTTAATTCAAATTATTTAATCGTTTTATTACCAATTTTCGTATTTTCGATATTTGTTGGAATTATTGTGTATGAGATGCAGCAAAAAAATAATCTAATAGCTCCTATTGGGATCGTTTTGTCTGTATGGGTTATTTTTGGAGCATGGAGTGAATTCTTCGTTAAGAATAGGATATTTTCAACAAATTACAGTCTTGCTTTGTACCGAATTTTACACATGCGTGCATCCGATTGGGGTAAAATAATTGCACATTCTGGTTTTGGTATAATTATTTTTGGAATATCAAGTATAACAGCTTGGGAAATTGAAGATATAAGGGTTGTGAAAATAGGGGATACATATTCTGCTGGATCCTATAAATTTACCCTAAATAATGTTATTAATAAAAATGGTCCAAATTATGTATCAACAATGGGTCTTTTGGATGTTTTAGACAAAAATAATAATTTTATAACAACGTTAAAACCTGAAAAAAGATTTTTCCCAACTCAATCTATTACTACTACAGAAGCAGCTATTGATAACGGTTTAACCAGAGATATATATGTAGTATTGGGATCAGAACAAAATAAATCTGAATGGGTCATTAGGACTTATATAAAGCCTTTTGTGAATTGGATATGGCTTGGTGCGTTTATTTTATCATTAGGAGGTATCTTAAGTATTGTTGATAAAAAATTAAGGATTGGGATAGCATCAAGAAAAGAACATTTAATTTAATTTTATGAAAAAGTTTTTATTGTTTATATTTTTGTTTTTTTGTCCGGTAGTTTCATTAGCCGTAGAACCAGATGAAATTTTAGAAAATCAAATTTTAGAAGAGAGAGCTAGGCTAATTTCAAAAGATCTTAGATGTTTAGTATGTCAAAATGAAAATATTGATAGTTCTAATGCAGAGCTCGCAAAAGATTTAAGGGTATTGGTAAGAGAAAGAATTCTTCTAGGTGATACAAATAAACAAGTAAAAGATTTTATAGTTAAACGTTATGGTGAATATGTTCTATTAAATCCAACATTTTCTGGTTCAACTATATTTTTATGGATATCTGGGCCAATTCTTTTTATTATTTCAGTATTGATGATTACTTTTAGAGTTTATTTTAATAGACCTAAAAGAGATGAAATCTCAAAAAAACATTCTGCTAAAGACTTAAAAAAGTTAGAAGCATTCATTAAAAAATAAAAAATTACATTTTTTTTATTTTTTTATCAAGTATAACTTTAATATTGTTAAGTGTTATAAGTTGATGATTTTACTTTCTAACTTACCCAAAATTAAATTATCGCAATTAGACGGTAAAATAGATTTTTATGATATAAACAAATATAAAAATACAAATTCTAAACATTTTAATGAAATTAAATTTTTTGATTTTTTAGAAGAAATAGGGAATTTGAGTCCTTATCTGCAAAGAATATCTAAAAGTGAAACACAGTGGCTTCATAGAATTAAAGAAAAGTATTTGAATGACATTATAAATGAATTAATTCTTGATGTTCGAGCTTTTAATTTAGATGATTTAGTCAGAGAGTGTAGATTGATTAAGAGGCGAATTTTCTTAATTACATCAATATTTGATATTTCAGGTTATTTGTCATTAGATCACGTCTCACTAATTTTAACGTATGTAGCTGATTTTATTTTATCAGTATTATCTAAATCTATAATTTATGAAAAAGAATATCGTAGTGTTTTAGATAATAAAAATATAAATCATTCTGTAAGTTTTTTCATTCTTGCTATGGGTAAAATGGGTTCATATGAACTTAATTATTCATCTGACATTGATATTATTCTTTTTAATACTTTTGATAATAAAAAGATTGATGATCAGTTTGAAGCTAAACAAAAAATCATAAAAAAATTCAGAAAACTTGTGCGTATTTTAACAGATACATCAACTGGGGATTTCATATATAGAGTTGACCTAAGGTTAAGACCTGATCCTTCCTCTACATCTATTGTAACAGATACAAATTTTGCCGAAAGTTATTATCAAAACTTGGGTCGTACTTGGGAAAGAATGGCTTTTATCAAAGCTAGGCCAGTAAGTGGAAATATACTTAAGGGTAAAGAGTTTCTGAGTAACATTTCTTCCTTTATTTGGAGAAATCATTTTGATTATGCAGCTATTGATGATGTAAAAAACTTAAGAGAAAAGATGAAATTAAATTCCACTCATTTAAAATCATTTAATTTAAGTGGTTATAATATTAAAATTGGCATTGGTGGAATTAGAGATATCGAGCTTTTTACTCAAACTTACCAGTTAGTAGTAGCTGGTAGACAACAAGAATTAAGAGGAGCAAACACTCTTTTAATACTAAAAAAGCTTAAAGAATTTGGCTGGCTTGATAATCGATCATTTGAAACTTTAGTGGATGCTTATATTTTGTTACGTACAACAGAAAATCGATTACAGATTATTAATAATACCCAAACACAAAGTTTACCTAATGAAAAATCTATAAAATTTAAACAATTAGCCTCACTCATGGGTTTCAATGACTGTATAAACTTCAGGGATCTATTATTAAATAAATTAAAAGCAGTAAAAACTCTAACCGATGATTTTTTTTCTAATTTGAAATTTAGAAAAGTACAGAATAACACATCTTTTCATGTAAGACCTTTGAATAATAGAAAAAACAAATTTGATAGAAAATCAAATATTGACAATTCTCTTCATAGTGAAATTAATTCTTTAAAAAACAACCAGATTTTTAAAAATCTTAGTACCTTAAGATCATTCAATGCTCTAATACCAATATTTATTAAAGAAATAAAACAATTTGATAATCAAACTCAATTAATTAGGAAATTAGAAGTTTTTTTTAAAAATATATCAACTGGATCACAGCTTTTTCCACTTTTAGAAAATAACCCAACACTGGTGAAAACTTTATTAATTATTTTAAATAGTTCAAACTTAATTTCTCAGAAATTATCATATAATGTTGAATTACTTGATTTGTTAGTATCCAAAAAATTTCTGGATTATATTTCTTCAAAAGACATATTGGCTAAGGAGCTGAAATTAAGATTTAAATATAACAATGATTTTGAATTTATTATTAATGAGTTAAGAAGGTTTGTTAAAGAAAGAAAATTCCAGATTAGTATACATTTAATTTTAGGCAAAATTAATTGTTTTCATGCTTCAAAATATTTTTCGGATACTGCAGAAATTTGTATAGAAATCTTATTACCTGTAGTTAAGAAAAATTTAAAAACACGTTATGGATATCCTGTGAATCATTTACCATGTGTTTTAGGTATGGGAAAATTAGGTTCTAGTGAAATGAATTTTTTTTCTGATCTTGATCTCATATTAATTTATGATCCATTTGTGAAATATAAAATAAAAAATCAAAATTATAATTCTTTAGAAAAATATTTTGCTAGATTTACTCAAGCTCTTGTATCTGCATTCACTTCTTTAACCCAAGAAGGAAAATTATATAATGTTGATATGAGACTTCGGCCATCAGGCAGAAAAGGACCCGTTGCTACATCAATAAGTTCATTTTTAAATTATCAAATAAATAAAGCATGGGTTTGGGAACATATGGCACTATCAAGAGCTAGGATAATTACGGGTGATACTAAGACAAAAAGTAAATTAAATAAAATATTGTTTCAAATTTTTGATAATAAAACTTTTTCCAAAAATGAGATAAAAAAACAAACTCTAAATATGCGTCTGACTTTACAAAAAAATTATAGTAAAGAATTTAATCCACCAGATATAAAATATGGTAGAGGAGGATTTCAAGAGTTAGAACTTCTTGTACAGATGGGAATGCTCTTAATGAATATTGGTTATAAAAAAAATCATCAATCTCCAAAAAAATTAATTGTGTTATTGTTCAGAGCTAGCTTTTTAAATGAAGATGAGTTTAAAGAAATATCTCTAATTTATGATTTATTTTTTAACTATCAGCAAGTAATTTGTATTATGTCTGATAAGATAGATAATAAAGAAATTTTATCAAATCATGGATTACAATATTTGTTTGAAAACTTTTGTAAATCAATTAACTATGAAAAAGGTAAAAATTTAAATGATCTATATCTTTTACTTAAGCAGAAATCTAAATATATTGGCAATTTATTTGATAAAAAATTAAAATAGTACACGACTATGGATTATGATCCTAAACAACTTATAAGTGAGTCATTTAAAATCAATGGTATTAGTGATGAAGAATGTCGTTCAATTTTTTTTGGTTGGGTTTTAGATTTTGATTCAAGAATTGATATAAATCTCGCAATTAAAACTCTTCACGAAAAATATTCATTATCTAACCCCACGCATCCAATGACTAGTGTTCTTCTAGAGGGTCTGTCTGTTGGTTATCGTGCAAAAAGAAGAAAAAGAGATAAAAGAACACTAACCTAATTAATTTTTATTAATAAATTAATTTCATAAAAAATTTTTAATTGTATTAAATTTAAGATACATTTCGAGATATGAGATTTATGATAATAAACATCACATTATTTCTCTTAATATTATTATTGAGTTTTGAAATTTCTTATGCCCATGTTTCGGAAAGAGCATTAACATTATTGCTGCCTACAGAAATTTATATTCCTTCTGGAATAGCTGTTTTAGTTTTAACTATTTTAATTACCTATATTTCACCAAAAGCATTTATTGGCAAACTCTTCAGAACTTATGAAATAATTTTTTTTAAACGTTTTAATTTTATCTCTTCAATTGATTTGAACTCAATTAAAGTTTTTATGAGTTTAATAAGTTTTTTTCTTTTAATTATTTTAATTGTCTTGGGTTTTACAGGTTCAAGAGATCCATTAGTTAACCCTCTTTCACTTTTCATTTGGTCAGTTTGGTTTTTAGTTATGCCTTTAGCTCAAATGATATTTGGAAACATATGGTCCTTTTTAAATCCTTGGTATGGTATTGGGAAGATTTTATTCAAAAATAATTTTTTTTTTAAATTAGACAATAATTTAACTCTAGTAATACCCTCTTTGTTTTTTCTTCTTTTTTCATTATTCATGCTTGTCGATATAGCTCCTGATGATCCAGACAGGTTAGCTACTGTAGTATGTTTGTATTTTTTGTTGAATTTTTTTTGTATTTGGTTGTTTGGGATAGAATGGCTAAAAAAAGGGGAATGTTTTTCTGTTTTTTTTGGTATGTTATCAAAATTATCCTTGTTTTGGTTTGAAAATAGAAAAGCTTATTTTGGCTTTTTTGGATCTCAATTAACTCATATTAATTATTTACCACCTTTAACTGTTTTATTCTTAGCTATAATTTTAGCAACACTTTCATTTGATGGATTAAATGAAACTTTTTTTTGGTTTAAAATTATCAATATCAATCCACTAGAATTTCATGGTAGATCCTCTGTTATTTTTCAAAATTCAATTGGCTTATTAGCATTTGCAATTTTTTTATTTTTTATTTTTCTATTAACAATTTATTTAGGTCACAAATTTATCTATGAAGAAATTGAATTTAATAAAATAATAGGTATTAATTCTATAGCTTTATTGCCTATAGCAATTGCCTACCATATAGCTCACTACTTAACTACCTTTTTAGTTAATATTCAATATTTTTATAAAGTTCTTTCTGATCCTTTTAATAATGGATCAAATTACTTTGGTACGGGTAATATTCATGTGACTACTAGTTTTTTTAATAGTATTGAAACTGTAAGAATAATTTGGTTAATTCAAGCGTTTGCTATTGTATTTGGACATGTAATTGCAGTTTTATTAGCTCATTCAATAAGTGAAAAATATTTAAAATCAAAATCATCGCTTCTTATTAGTCAATTCCCAATAAGTATTTTTATGATTTGTTACACTTTTTTGGGTTTATGGATACTTTCTACCCCTTCGGTAGGTTAAAAATACTTTATTATAACTAGACAAGAAATTATTTTTATATTTTATTTAGTGAATATCCTTTTTATAAATAAATGGAATCATGATATGAAAAAAAATTCTAAAAGTAATCTTTCCAGAAGAAAATTAATGAAAAGTATTGCTGCTGTAGGAAGTATTTCGGCTATGCCTGGTTTTGTAAACTATAGTCAGGCTTCAAGTTCTGCACCAATAAGAATAGGTTTCCAAGTTCATAGAACTGGGATAGGTGCAGCATATGGGCGATGGTACGATAGAACAACTCAAGCTGCTGTAAAAATTATTAATGATTCAGGTGGTATAAATGGTCGTCCTATAGAGATTATATCAGAAGATGATGGAACAGATCCCAAAAGAGGTGCTGAAGCTCTTGAAAAATTTGCTAATCAACACAATTGCGATGTTGCTTTTGGTACACTTTTTTCTCATGTTGTTATCGGTTCAGCTCCAAGAGCTGGTGAACTAAAATTACCGTATTTTGTTGTTTCTGAAGGTCATCATGTAGCATCAGGTATGCTAAATAGATATACACTTCAGCCAGGAATTACTGATGTAAAGAGTCAGGTACAAGCCATGGCACCTTTCGTGAAAGATAATTTAGGTAAAAAAGTAACTATGGTTTATCCAGATTTTGCTTTTGGTCATGATCATAGGGATTATTTTTCAGCAGCATTTGAATCCCAAGGTGGTGAAATAATTGCTAAAGTCCCAATTCCACCAACGGAATCCAGTTTTTCTAAATATTTCCCCAAAATACCTAGAGATACTGAAGTCTTATATCATGTTATGGTAGGTCCTGCAGTTTTAACATTTGTTAAGGAATTAGGAGAATTTTACGGTTCTAAAGGTCCTAAACTTTTTGGTTTTATCGATAGTGTTGAAGCTGTTGATTTAAACACTCCTGGGTTAGAATTTTTAGATGGGAGTTATTTTTGGGAGGGAAATCCTAGATATGCTCAAGATAATCAGACAGTTCATGATCAATTTTATAGAACTGCCGTAGGCGTTGATAAAAATGGTGCATCAGTTTCAGACCCTAAAGATGTTTCCACTTATGCACATATGTTTGGATGCTGGGAAACATTACACATAATTAAAAAAGGAATGGAAGTATCTGGATATTCAGATGTTAAAGATAGATCTAAATTAATAGAGGCCGTTGAAAGTATGAAAAATATGCCGTTGTCTCAAGCTCACCCACAAGGTGCTAAAATATTTAATGGAAAGACACATCAAACATTTGGTCATCAATATATTACTAAAATGACTAATGGTAAACTAGTTCTTGCTCATACTACTTCTATTGAAGACACATTTTATCCTGATGAAGTTGATTATACTAAACAATCATTTTAGTGTAATAGTCGAAAATTAATATGGAATTAGGGCCTTATTTACTCTTTGCCTCTTTAGAAGGCTTAGTGCATGCAGCTGTTTTGTCACTTATAGCTTTGGGATTAAGTCTAGTATTTGGAGTTATGAGGATAGTAAATGTTGCCCATGGAGAGTTTTTCATGCTTGGTGCTATAATTACATGGTGGGTATCAAGCTTTGTTTCAGGTAACCCTGCTATTGGTTTTTTATTAGCTTTATTAGTAGTTCCCATTATTGTCGGAATGACTGCAGTTTTAAGTGATTGGTTGATTTTAAGGCATTTAAAATATGATCCTGAAGCAACAATAATAGCAACAATTGGAATTTTATACATTATACAACAATTTGCATTAATGACTTTTGGTCCCGATGCAAAACCAGTAGAACAACCATTTAATATAAGATTAGATTTATATTGGTTTGGTTTTTCAGCATATAAATTTTTTGTTATTTTTTCAGCAATAATACTTTTACTTGCTATATGGTTAGTAATGAGCAAAACGAAATTTGGACTTATTTTAAGAGCTACACAATTAGATAGCGAAACAGCTCAAGCATTCGGGATACCGATATCTAGAGTATATAATATTGTGTTTGGATTAGGAGCGGCTATAGCAGCCGTAGGAGCAGTATTAATAGTACCAATTCAACAAGCTCACTATTTAATGGGTGGTGAGCCTTTGTTACTTGCATTTATTGTAGTAATCATTGGTGGTTTAGGAAGTCTGAAAGGTACGGTAGCTGCCGCTATATTAATTGGTATGAGTGATGGAATAATTTCTGTATTTTTTTCACCAAATATAGCAAAGATTTTAGCAACCTTATTAGTTGTAGTGGTATTAATAATCAAGCCAAATGGATTATTTGGAACAACTAAAACATGAGAAAAGATATAATTCTTCATCTAAGTGCCTTATTAATTCTTTTTTTGTTAGAAATATTAGGGATTTTTTCTGAATATCACCAAGGTAATTTTGCCAGGATATTAGTACTTGCAGCTTACGGTGTGGGTTATAACATTTTATTTGGTTACACAGGACTTTTGAGCTTGGGGCATGCTTTATTTTTCTCAGCAGGTCTTTATGCCTCAGGTCTTTCAATCTACCATTTAGATTATAACATTGAGCAATCATTATTCCTTGCTATCTGCATTTCTGCATTGATTTCTTTGATAATAGGTTTTCTTGCTTTAAGAACAATAGGCGTATCCTTTATGATAGTAACCTTAATGTTTTCTCAAATTGCTTATTTAAGTATTTTATATTTTGGTAGTATTACAAGAGGTGATGAAGGATTTGTTATTCAACAATCTAGTAGAGTTTTTCTTTCAATGGATTTATCTAATCCCAAAATCAGATATTATTCTGCTCTTTTAATTTTTTCCCTATGTATGTTGATTAATTTGTGGATAGCAAAAAGTCCATTTGGTAGAGTTTTAGTAGCAATTAGAGAAAATAGTGATCGAGCTCTTATGCTAGGCTATAATGTAAAATTGTATAAATTATTTTCCATAATAATTTCTGGAACTATTTCAGGCTTGGCAGGTGCATGTTATGGTATTTTATTTGGATATGTGGGTGCTAGTTTTGCTGCTGTTTCATATTCAATCTTCCCTCTTTTATGGGTCTTAATTGGAGGTGCAGGAACAGTTTTAGGACCACTGATAGGGGCAATTTTTATGTTTTATTTAATTGACTATGCAAGCGATATTACTGATGCCTATATGATAATTGTGGGTGTTGCTCTTCTATTTGTAACTTTATTTGCAAGACGTGGTATAATAGGAGAATTAAGATTTAGGTATTATAAATGGATATCTTAAATGATGAATTATTGTATACAGAAAATTTAAGTAAGAATTTTCAAGGTATTACTGCTGTAGATAAAGTTAACTTTAAGATAAATAAAAATGAGATTAGAGCTTTAATTGGCCCAAATGGGGCTGGGAAAACAACTTTTGTATCACTGCTTTGTGGAAGGATAAGAGCATCTAAAGGTAAAGTTTTTTTTAATGGATCAGATATTTCAAATCTTCCTGTTTATAAAAGGATTTCTAGTGGTATAGGATATACATTTCAAATTACTGCAATTTTTTCTAATTTAACCGTTTATGAAAATGTTGCTTTATCAATAAAAAATAGAAGAGATAAAGAAAAAAGAAGTATTATATTCGAAGTTTTAAATAAAGTTGGTCTTTTAGATAGAGTTTCCCAAAGAAGTGGTGACTTAAGTTATGGACATCAAAGGTTACTAGAATTAGCTATGGGAATGGCACAGAGACCAAAGTTATTAATTTTAGACGAACCTACACAAGGACTGTCAGATTTAGAAATTGAAAATTTTAAAAAGCTCATTAAAGATTTTTCTAAGACTATGACTGTTTTATTGATAGAACACAATATGGATGTTGTAATGTCAATTGCTGACAAAATAACAGTACTTCATTTTGGAAAAATTATTTCAGAGGGAGACAAACATTCAATACAGAGTGATCCTTTAGTTCAAAAAGCATACTTGGGGGATCAATGCTAGTCGTTGATAATTTAGTATCATATTATGCTAATATCAAAATTTTAAATGAAATTTCATTTAATTTAAATCAAGGTCAAGTTCTTTGTCTTCTCGGGAGAAATGGTGCTGGTAAAACAACTATTCTCAAATCAATTATGGGTTTGGTAGATCACACAAATGGATTAATATTGTTTAATGATGAAAAATTGTCAGGAGTTTCTGCGCACTTTATTCCCAAAAAAGGTATTGGATATGTTCCTCAAGGCAGAAGACTTTTTTCGGAATTAACTGTTGAAGAAAACTTAGAAATAGGTCTTTTAACAAGAAAAAAAGGAGAGAAAACTAAGGAAAAAATTCTTAATATGTTTCCAAAACTTAAAGAGAGAATTAACCAAATTTCTGGAACACTATCTGGAGGTGAGCAACAAATGCTCGCTTTAGCAAGAGCTCTCTGTATTGAGCCAAACTTATTACTTTTAGACGAACCTACCGAAGGATTACAACCATCAATGATATCTTTGATAAGAAATAGTATTTTAGAGCTTAAAAAACAAGGAGTGTCTATACTTCTTGTTGAACAGAGAGTAGAGGCAATTTTACCAGTTGCAGATGAAGTAATAATTATTGAGAATGGTTCGAAGATATTTTCTGCATCTTCAAAAGAATTTAAAAACAAAGCAACATTAAAAAAAATATATGGTTTTATAGGATTATAAATTTATAAATCATTAGAGGTAATTAAATTAACTCCTTTATTTTTCATATCATTAATCGCCATTTCGAGTGATCCGTCTAAGTCAATAGCTCGGCAAGCATCTTTTATCACATTTACTTCTAAATCTAAATTAACTCCGTCAATTGCTGAAAAATAAACACAAAAATCTAAAGCTAATCCACAAAGATAAATAGAATTTATTCCTCTTGCCTTAAGATATCCTCCTAGTCCAGTTGATGTTTTGTGATCATTATCAAAAAAAGCAGAATAACTATCTATTTCAGTTCTAAAACCTTTTCTAATGATTAAGTCTGTACTTTTTGTTATTAGTTTTGGATGAAATTCTGCCCCCTTTTTTCCTTGTATACAGTGATCTGGCCACAACACTTGAGTGCCGTAAAACATTTCAGTAGTTGAAAAAGGTAACTTGTCTAAGTGATTAGAAGCAAAAGATGTATGGTTAGGAGGATGCCAATCCTGAGTAGCAATTTTTACTCTAAATTTTTCTTGTAATTTATTAGCAACCTCTACAATTTCATTGCCTTCTCCTACCTCAAGAGCGCCACCTGGACAAAAATCATTCTGAATATCTATTAATATTAAAGCAGTATTATCCTTAAAAACTGTCATTTTAACCATCTAAAATTGATTATGCTTAAAGTATAAGTATATTTTGATATAAGAATCAAAAGAAAAAATGTAATTTAATTGTTACTATATATTTATTGGACTCAATAATGCAAAACGACAATATCAAATCAATGAAGTTGTACAACTTTATTGATAGGATTTATAATGAGTTAAGAGAATTAGGAAAAGCAAATAGTGGATCATTATCAGTAAATGAATTGTCTTCTTTTGATCAATTACATTATCACGGAACACAAGCTATTGATTTTGCGATAAAAAAATTAAACATTAATCACAAGTCAAAAATATTAGAAATTGGTTCTGGATTAGGTGGGCCAGCTAGATATTTAGCAAAAAAAACTGGTGCTAATATCACTGCAGTTGAACTTCAAGAAGATCATCATGATGCAGCTGTTTATCTTACAAAAAGATGCAATTTAGATAGTAAAGTTGAACACATATGTGGTGATTTTTTGCAATTAGAGTTTCCTAAAAATCATTATACGGTATTGGTTAGTTGGTTAGCTTTATATCATATTCCTAACAGAAAAAAATTGTTAAATAATTGTATAGATATATTAAAACCTGATGGTCATTTCTATGTTGAAGATTTTGCATTTTTTAAACCATTCGATGATAATGAAAAAATAGAACTTTCAAATGATTTTTTTGCGAATTACTTAGTAAGTTTATCTCAATATGAGACAGATCTAAAAGAAGCTGGATTTTCTAAGATATTTATTGAAGATATGACTAGTAGTTGGAGTAAATTTACTAAAGATAGGTATAAAAACTATCAGGATAATATTGATAGACATACTAGAGTGCATAACGAAATTATAGTCCAAAACATGCTTTACTTTTATTCATTTGCAATGAGGTACTTAAGTGGAGGAAAGTTAGCAGGTATTAGAGCTTCTGCAAAAAAATAAGACTTTTAAAAATCTCTTTATAATTTTTAATCATTATAAAATTTCAATTATTGAAATTTCTTGATATTTTAGTTTTTAGCAATTTCATCTATTATTCTAACCCAGCTTCGTGCACCTTTATAGAAGCTTTTTAGATTATATTTTTCATTAGGAGAATGGATATTATCATCATCAAGGGCAAATCCTACAAGTAAGGTATCCATATCTAATATATTCTTAAAGTGTTGAACTATTGGTATGGAACCGCCACCTCCTTCAAATATGGTTTTAGAGTTCCATTCGTCTGAAAGGGCTTTTTGGGCTTTATTTATAATTTCGTCATTAAGTGGGAATTGAGTTGCTTTAGAACCTTTATGGTTGCTGAATTTTATTTCAAAATCTTCAGGTAAATCGTTCATCAGCTTTTTTCTAAAATTTAGCCTTATTTCCTCTGGGTTTTGATCTCCCACTAGTCTAAATGAAATTTTAGCATGAGCCTCTGATGGAATAACTGTTTTGAAGCCTTCTTCAATATAACCACCCCACATCCCATTAATTTCGCAGGTAGGTCTACCCCATAATCTTTCAAGTAATGAATAATTTTTTTCACCAAAAGATTTAGACATTCCCAAATTTTTTAAAAAGGTTTCTTCTGAGAAGCTAAGTTTTTTCCACTCTTTTTTTAACTCTTTAGAAACAGCCTCTACTCCATTATAAAAGTAAGGTATATCTACTTTTCCATTTTTATCATGTAAATTAGATAACAAATCGGACATTACTTTCAATGGATTGTTAACAACTCCACCATAAATACCAGAATGTAAATCTCGATTAGGCCCTTTTATGCTAATTTCTTCAGATAACATACCTCTTAAAGAACAAGTAATAGAGGGAGTTTTTTTATCCCACATGCCAGTGTCACATACTAAAGCATATTTACACTTTAACTCAGAGGTATTCTTTTTAAGAAATGGAACAAGAGATGGAGATGATGTTTCTTCTTCTCCTTCTAGAAGAATGGATAAATTAATAGGAAATGAATTATTTACATAATTTATTGCTCTACATGCTTCAATAAAGGTCATGAGTTGTCCTTTATCATCAGATGCTCCTCTAGCCACAATAACTTTCTCACCTGAAATTGATTTAATTTTAGGTTCAAAGGGATCATCTTCCCATTCTTTCAAAGGATCAACAGGTTGAACATCATAATGTCCATAAAATAAAAAGTCTCCTTTAGATTTGGTAGTGTGAGCAACAACCATAGGATTTCCTGTAGTTTCTCTTAATGAAGCATTAAAACCTATAGTATTTAGTTCATTTACAAGCCATTTCGCTGTAGAAATACAATCAATCTTGTATTTACTATTCGTAGATATCGATTTGAACTTAAGTAGTTCAGATAGTCTGGATACAGATTCATCCCTGGTTTGGTCCAACCTTTTTAGAGTTTTTTCTAAATTCATTTTCAATTAACTATTCTTTTTAAGGTTATGATTTTCTTGTAAATACAGGCTTCAATTCAGAAGATAAAGAAGGGTTAAATTTATAGCGATCATAATTAAAATCCTTAATTTCAGAGTGATTTAGTATTTTATTTTTTAATATAAATCTAGCCATACTACCTCTAGCTTTCTTAGAAAAAAAACTAACATTTTTTAATGTATTATTTTTTTCTTCTAAAAATTGTGGATTAATAATATCGGCACTTATTATTTTAGTGTTTATAACTTTTGAATACTCTACGGATGCTAAATTTATAATTTTATTATATTTAGATTTTTCAAGATCCAAATTTAGGTTGTTTGAAACAATATCACTCCAATATTGGTATAAATTATGGCCTTTATCATTTTTTAAGTTACTTCCCATTTCCAGCCTATATGGTTGAATTAAATCGAGGGGGCGAAGTAAACCATATAAACCAGACAAAATTCTTAAGTGATTTTGAGAAAAATCTAAATCTAATTTAGAGAATTCCATTATATTCAAACCAGTGTAAGTATCACCATTAAAAGCAAATGCTGCAGCTTTAGTAGATATTTCAGTTGGATTATTTTTAAAACTTTGGAATCTTTGAAAATTTAAATCAGCTAATTTATCTGAAATTGACATTAATTGTTTTAACTCCGATTTACTTAATTTTGATGCTACATTAGCTAAATTTGTAGCGTCTTTTTGAAAAAGGGGCTTTGACAAATTATTTTCGATTTCTACTGGTGAAAAATCTAATTTTTTTGCTGGTGATATAACTAATAACATTTCTGTTAACCTTTATTTAATTAATTAGAAATCCATCCTCCACCTAGTACTCTTGAAGAATTTTGTTCATAAAATACGCAGGCTTGACCTGGTGCAATTGATTCTTCATGGTCCTTTAAAGTAACTAATCCATTTTTTTTATCTAAAGGATATATTTCAGCACTTTTAGGTGGTCTTGTTGATCTAACTTTTACATCTACTAAAAAACCATTTTTAGGGCAATCATTAAAATTTTCATGACCTAACCAATTTATATTATTAATTTTAAACTTTTCTCCAACTAGATCAGATTTATAACCAACAATTATTGAGTTTGATTTAACATCAATTTTAGTAACGTAAAGGGGACGAGTTGAAGATATGCCTAAACCTTTTCTTTGGCCTATTGTATAATTTGCGATACCTTTATGTGTACCTAATTTTTGTCCTTCTTTGTTATATATTGATCCTTCTTTTATATACTCACTTGTTGTATTTTGTATAAAATCAAAATATTTACCTTTTGCAATAAAACAAATATCTTGACTATCAGGTTTATTAGCAACTTTAAGACCTAGATCTTCGGCTAAAGATCTAGTTGTTTCTTTTGATTTGTGATCCCCAAGTGGAAATCGCAAAAATTCTAACTGTTTGAGTGTAGTCGCAAACAAGAAATAACTTTGATCCTTTTTATTATCAAGTGCAGTATGTAATTCAATACCATTCAAGCCTAATTTTCTTCTAACATAATGACCTGTAGCCATGCAGTCTGCATTTAAATTTCTAGCTGCATCAAGAAGATTTGAAAATTTTACAGTTTCATTACAACGTATACATGGAACAGGAGTAAGTCCATTAACATAAGAATTTGTAAAATCATCAATTACATTTTTTTTAAATTCATCTTCATAATCAAATACATAATGAGGAAAATCAAAGTCTCTTGAAACTTTGATGGCATCGTTTATATCCACACCTCCACAACATTTACCAGGTTTATTATTAGATACATTACCAGAATATAATTGCATTGTAATTCCGATAACATCATATCCTTCTGTTTTTAATTTTGCTGCTACAACAGAACTATCAACGCCACCAGACATTGCAACAACCACCCTTGTATTTTTTGGTTCTTTATTTATTCCTAATGAATTCATAATCAAAAAAAATGTTATAAATTTAAAGTTATGGTAAGTAATATCTTATAATTTAAATTACATATTGAGTTGTTAATTAAATCAATTATTGCAATTTGCAATGTTTAAAATATAAGAATATTAAAAAAATCAAAAATCTCCAGAAAAATATTGAAAAAATCAAAAGAAAAAGAAATTAAAAAGAAAATCATTATTCTTCAAAAGGAAATTGAAGCAGCTAAGATTGACTATTTTCAAAATGATGATCCATTACTTTCAGATAGTGAATATGACAGTCTAATAAAAAGATACAAAGAATTTAAAAAAGAGTACCCATCACTATTTTCTAATAATGATAAAACTCTTAATGTTGGAACAGTTGCATTATCGTCTTTTAATAAAGTAGAGCATTCTAAGCCATTACTTTCTTTAGCAAACGCTTTTAATTCTTCAGACGTTAAAAATTTCGATGAATCTATTAAGCGTTTTTTAGGCATGGACCTTTCGTCTGATATTGAATATGTTGCTGAACCCAAAATTGATGGGCTTTCTCTTTCAATTAGATATGAGAAAGGAAACTTAATTTTAGCATCTACACGAGGTGACGGTAAAATAGGTGAAGATGTAACACATAATGCAAAAACTATTTCAGAAATTCCACATTACATATCCTCTGCACCTGACATATTAGAAGTTAGAGGCGAGGTATATATATTAAAAAGTGACTTTGAGAAACTCAACCAATATCAACAGCTTCAAAATCAAAAAACTTTTGCCAATCCAAGAAATGCTGCAGCTGGATCTTTACGTCAGTTAGATAGTAACATTACCAAAAAGAGACCACTTAAATTTTTTGCCTACACCTTGGGAGAAATTTCCAATAATCCCGTTGATAATCAAAAGGACTTAATAGATTTACTGAAAAAATATGGTTTCAAAACAACTCAAGATTTCTATTTATGTAAAAATTTTAATGAGTTGAATAGAGTTTATCTAAATTTCAATCAAATTAAGGCAAACCTGGATTATGATGTGGATGGTTTGGTTTATAAAGTAAATGATTTTAAGTTACAAAAAAGATTAGGTGCAAGATCAAGTTCCCCGAGATGGGCGATAGCTCACAAATTTAAACCTTTAGAAAGTTTTACTAAAATATTGTCAATAGAAATTCAGGTAGGTAGGACGGGTACACTTTCGCCTGTTGCAAAATTAGAGCCAGTAGAAATTGGAGGTGTCATTGTATCTAGTGCTACATTACATAATGAAGATTTTATAAAAGGTTTCGATAATAATGGTAATAAAATTAGAGGTGGAGTAGATATCAGAGTAGGTGATCTTGTTAGTGTTTATAGAGCAGGTGATGTTATACCAAAAATTAAGTCAGTAAGCCTTTCTGAAAGGTCAATAAATTCAAAAGAGTACATTTTTCCAAAATTTTGTCCTGACTGTGGAAATGAGGTGAAAAAGGAAAAAAATGAATCTTCCATAAGATGTCATGCAGGATTATCATGTAAATCTCAAGTTATTGAGAGACTGAAACATTTTGTTTCTAAGCAAGCCTTCTCCATTGAAGGATTTGCTGAAAAGCAGCTTCTTCAGCTTTATGATTTAGACTGGATTAAATCTCCTACTGATATTTTTTATCTTGAAACAAAACATGGCCATAATTCTAAAATACCATTAAAAAATTTAGATAATTGGGGTGAAAAATCTGCTGATAATCTTTTTAAAGCGATTGAAAAAAGTAAAAAAATTCCACTTAATAAATTCATTTTTTCACTTGGTATTCGTTATGTTGGTGAAGTAGTTGCTTCGATGCTTGCTAAATATTATATAGAGTGGGATATTTTTTATGATAAAATGAAAAATTTATCCCAAAAAAATAATTCAGCTCTTGATGAATTAGTCAATATAGACGGTATAGGTTTAAAGAGTGTACATGAATTAAGATTATTTTTTTCAAATAAAGTATCCCTCGAAATTACTTTAGAACTGCCAAAGTTAATAGAAATTGAAAAATATCAACAAAAAAATATCAGTTCCCCAATATCTGATATGAGTCTTGTGTTTACTGGTACATTAGAAACAATGTCTAGGTCGGAAGCTAAATCTATTGCCGAAAACATGGGTGCTAAAGTGTCATCCACTATTTCTTCTAATACAAATTTATTAATATCTGGTATATCATCTGGTTCAAAATTAAATCGAGCCAGAGACAAGGGTATAAAGGTTATAACAGAAAACGAATGGTTAGAATTAATTAAGAAATAATTCCTTTTATTATATATAATTCATTAGGAAGCTTTTTATAAATGTTTAGACCTCATTTTTTATTTCCATTATTTGGAAAATTAGAAAATTTAAAAGGAATTGGCCCAAAATCAATTTTCAATTTACATAAACTGGGCATATTAAAACCTTTAGATTTTCTGTATTCTTTTCCCTCAAGTTTAAAAATTAGAAAACATCTAGAAATAATTAGTGATTTTAATGAAAATGAAACAGTCATTTTAAAAATAAGAGTAGTTAAGCATAATTTTAAAAATTTTAAAGGACCAATTAGCATTGAAGTAACCGATGGATTTAATAAAATAAATTTGATTTTTTTTAATGCTAAAAATGATTGGATCAAAAGAAATTTACCCATTAATCAAGAACGAATTGTATCAGGAAAATTACAAAAATATAAAGATAATTTCCAAATTATTCATCCTGATTACATAGAAACAATAAATGATTTAGATAAAATTCCAGAAATTGAACCTATTTATTCTCTTACAAAAGGCATATCTCAAAAAGTATTTCTTAATTGTGTGAATCAAATTCTTCAACTATTGCCAAAATCATTCAATTCATATGAATGGATTTGTAATAAAAGACTCAAATCTATGAATTGGATAGATCATGCCAGTAGTTTAAAAAGAATACATGCTCCAAAAACAACTAATGACATATCTTTAAACTCCAATTTTAGATTAAGACTGGCTTATGATGAGCTATTAAGTCATCAATTGAGTTTGTTAATAGCAAGAAATTTCTCAAAAAAAAATAAAAAAAAAAGAAGAATTTTGACTCATAGAATTTCCACTTTGATTAGGAAGAAATTACCTTTTTCTTTAACGAAATCTCAAGAATTATGTATTGCTGAAATTCAATCTGATCTATCGAAAACTGATAGAATGTACAGATTGATCCAAGGAGATGTTGGTTCGGGTAAAACATTAGTTGCATTATTTGCAATGATATTAGTTGCTGAAAATAGGGGTCAATCCGCCTTAATGGTTCCCACTGACATTTTAGCCAATCAACATTTTTTTAATTTTATTCAATATACAAAAGATTCTGGAATTAGCACTGTTTTATTAACAGGTAAAATGAAAACTAAAGAGAAAAAAGAAACTCTAGAAATCATAAAATCAGGTAAAGCAGATTTAATCATTGGCACTCATGCACTTTTTCAAAAGGGGGTTCTATTTAAAAAACTTGAATTGGTTATTATCGATGAACAACATAAATTTGGGGTGAAACAACGCCACGACCTTATACAAAAAGGTGAAAATTTAGATATATTGGTTATGACAGCTACTCCAATTCCAAGAACATTAGAGCTTGCAAACTATGGAGATATGGATATTTCGAGAATACTTGATAAACCATTAAATAGAAAAAAAATAGATACATCTATCATTTCTGAAAAAAAAATAGACAAACTCATTTCTAGATTATTTGAAATTTGTAATAATGGAGCACAGGCATATTGGGTATGCCCATTAATAGAAGATGGTGAAAAATCTGAATTGGTAGCCATTGAAAAAAGGCTATCTATACTGAATAAATTTCTTCCAAATATCAAAATTGAAACTTTGCATGGTAAAATGTCAGAGGACCAAAAAAGTAACATAATGACGTCTTTCAAGGCTGGAAGTATTCAAATTCTTTTGGCAACAACTGTTATTGAAGTAGGAATAGATGTGCCTAATGCAAATGTAATGATAATTGAATCTGCTGAAAGATTTGGATTAGCGCAGTTACACCAACTAAGGGGAAGAGTCGGTAGGGGAGAAAAAAAATCGAATTGTATTTTGATTTATTCAAAAAATGTCAGCAATCAAGGTAAAGAAAGGTTGGAGGTCTTGAGAAAATTTGATAATGGATTTGATATTGCTGAGAAAGACTTGTTAATGCGTGGTGGAGGAAATCCTATTGGACCACAGCAATCAGGTATTCCAAAGTTTAAAATTGCAAATTTAGAATTTGACAAAGATTTACTTTACTATGCACATGAGGATGCAAGTGAAATTATAAAAAATAATAGAAACCTTAAATCTAAAGATGGCGAAAATATAAGAATTCTTTTACATCTGATGAATAAAGATAAGTCGCTGTCACTTCTTGAAACAGGATAAAATACTTGCAGTCTCTAACAAATAATGTTAAACATTAAAGAACAAAGCAAGAACAAAAATTTATGCCAATATGTTTCATTATTTTTTAAACCTTCTAAAACTAGTTTTATTTGGTTCAGCTTATAGTATTTTTATTTTTACTATAAATTATTTGATATTTTTCATATTTCTAAATTTATAAATTTTTTTTAATTTATTTGAAAGCTTTTTTAGCAGCTTCTAGAACCAATAATATGGAATCATGCCTATTTTTAAATTCATATGCTGGTCTCAATAATTCATATTGCTCAAAGGGTTTAAAAGGTGTATCTCCATTATTTTCAAGCATATTTTTTACACTGTTAAATAATTTAGAAACAGAATTATAATTTTGACCAATAGCATTTGATCCAAATATAGATGCTGAAGCTTGGCCTAAAGCACATGCTTTAATTTCTTGCATATATTCTTTAATGATACCATTTTCAAAATTAATATATATTGATACTTTGGAACCACATATAGGAGTTCTGAGACTAATTTCTTTTTCTGCGTTATAAAGTTTTCCAACATGAGGTATTTCTGTTGCAAGCTTTAATATTTTTTCAGAATAAAGTTTCATAAAGATTTAAAACAAAAGATTTTATAATAGTATCTAGTAGTTTAAATTGATAATATAAAACATGAAAAGAAATAAAACTAGACAAGTTGTCCTATAACTTTATTTAGAATTTTTACTTTCTTATAATGTGATAAGATTAATATTAAAAAAATATTATTTAAATATATTTTTTATTGCTCAATTAATGATTTTATTTCATCCAAACTCATTCCTTTTTCTCTTAATTGATTTAAGCTCTCAGAATTTTTTGATTTTGATAACTTTTTCCCGTTTTGATCATTTATTAATTTATGGTGATAAAAATTAGGAATTTTGAAGTTAAATAATTTTTGAAGCAAAACGTGTATTGGCGTGTCATAAAAAAGGTCGTTTCCTCTAGTCACAAGTGATACGTTTTGATGAAAATCATCTATTGTAGATGCTAAATGATATGATGTTCTTATATCTCTTCTTGCTATTACAATATCACCAAGAGTTTGTTTGAACCACTGTAAATCAAATTGTTGAATACCTTTTTCACCATTTGGTCCCAAACCTTTTTCATTAAATGACAAAGTTGGACTACCAAGGTGATGGTTAATTTTATCAACATTTATTCTTATATTATTGCTCCAAATATCTAATTTTTTTTTCCTACATGTTCCTGGATAAGTTACTGTATTAGGATATTTAAAAGGTTTATCTAAAGCTAATAAAGCATTATTTATGTCTGATCGAGAACACTCACATCCATAAACTAAACCTCTATCGTTTAGGAAATTTATGTAATTTTTATAGATATAAATTCTATCTGATTGTACAAATACATCCTTTTCCCATTTAACTCCTAACCAATTAAGATCATAATAGATTTTATTATGATAAATTTTTTTACATCTAGTTAAATCTATATCTTCTATTCTCAATTTAAATAAACCATTACTGGTTTTAGCAAGTTGAAAAGCCAGTAATGCAGAATAAGCATGTCCTAAATGTAAAAAACCTGTTGGTGAAGGTGCAAACCTAGATATAATCATGATAAAAAGCAATTAGTATTAATTAGGTATCAAAAAAAGTTTATAGCTGATATCCAATTTGTCCAATCTTCTTTTGCTTTTGAAGTCAAGGCTACTTTTTTTGTTTCTTTTTTTAATTTAGGTCCTTTAATTTTTGGTAATTCTTGAAATAAACCAAAATTAACATTCATAGGTTGAAATTCAACAAGTTCGTTTTTGAAAAGCAAATGATGATATAGACTTCCAATTGCAGTAGTGGGTGGGGGTATAATAGCTTTTTTATTTTTGATTTTCTGATCTATAAAATAAGAAACTAAAAGGCCAATTGCGGTACTTTCTACATAACCTTCAACTCCTGTAATTTGTCCAGCAAAATAAATATTGGGGGCATTTTTTAAACTCAATTCATTTGATAACAAGTGTGGTGTATTGATAAAAGTATTTCGATGGATACCACCTAGTCTTGCAAATTGAACATTTTCCATACCAGGAATTTTTTTAAATACCTCAACTTGTGAGGCATATTTCATTTTTGTTTGAAAACCAACCATGTTATATAATGTTTTTTCTTTGTTATCGGGTCTAAGCTGCACAACAGCGTGTGGCCTTTCATTATTTTTGTGTGGATTTCTTAACCCAACTGGTTTCATAGGCCCAAATCTAAGAGTTTCTATTCCACTTTCTGCCATAATTTCTATTGGTAAACATGATTGAAAATAAGGAGTATTTTTTTCCCAATCTTTAAAATCAATTTTAGAAGAAATAAGAATATCATCAATAAATTGTTTATATTGTATTTCATTTAGGGGGCAATTTAGATAAGCTTTTCTATCGTTTTCATCATTTCCTTTATCATACCTTGATTGAAACCAAGCTTTTTTCATATCTATACTTTCTAAATAAACAATAGGTGCAATAGCATCAAAAAAAGCAAGGTTTTCAGAATTAGTAATAGCAATTATTTGGTTGCTTAATTTATCGGACGTTAGTGGTCCTGTTGCAATTACTGTAGGATCTTTAAAATCTGTAATATTTTTAACTTCTTCCTTAAAAATTTTTATATTTTGATTTGAATATATCTTTTCAGTGATATCAGATGAAAATTTTTCACGGTCAATAGCTAATGCACCACCCGCGGGTACAGAGTTTAAATTTGCATTTTCTAAAATAAAACTATTTGCTTTGTTTAATTCCCATTTTAGTTGTCCTACTGCGTTCTTTTCATGGTCACTTGACCTAAACGAATTTGAACAAACTAATTCAGCAAATTTATCTGTTTTATGTGCCTCGGTCTTTTTTTGTGGACGCATTTCATATAAATTTACACAATATCCCTTTTTAGATAATTGCCATGCTGTTTCACACCCTGCTAAACCAGCACCAACAACGTTTATATTATGAGAAGTCATAAGAAAATTTTTTTAAATAAGATATTTCTTTATGAACTTGGAGCATCTTCATCATTATTTTCAGCTATCAATGCAACAGATACAACTTTTTCTTCATTTGCTGTGTCAAAAACCTTAACTCCAGAGGCAGTTCTTGACTGTCTTGAAATTCCAGATACTGGACATCTAATAGTTTTACCTGTTGAAGTCATCAGCATAATTTGGTCATCATCTTCTACTGGAAAAGCTGCAACGATTGTATCCTCTCTTTTTAAAAGATTAGCTGCTGTAATACCTTGTCCGCCTCTACCAGAAACTCTAAATTCAAGTGCAGATGACCTTTTGCCAAAGCCTGAGGACGTTAATGTAAGGATCCATTCTTCAGATGCGGATAGTTCTGCATATCTGTCTTTTGAAATAGTAATCATTTGTTCACTATTATCAAATTGAGTTTCTTCAACACTTTCCTCACCTGTTATTGCTCTGCGCATTTTAAAATATGAATATCGTTCTTCTGAAGTAACTTTAACATGTCTTATAATTGCCATTGAAACTACAAAATCATTTTTGGAAAGTTTAATTCCTCTTACTCCGGTAGAATCTCTTCCTTTAAAAACTCTTACATCTGAAACAGCAAATCTAATAGCTTTTCCTTTAGATGAATTTAACAATACATCATCATTATCAGAGCATATTCTAACACCTACAAGATTAGTATTTTCGGGCAATTTCATTGCAATTTTTCCGTTAGATTGTACTTTTGTGAAATCAGAAAGGGCATTTCGACGTACACTTCCAGTTGAGGTTGCAAAAAATATCTGTAAGTCATCCCATGTTTCTTCTGGTGCATCAACTGGCATAATTGCTGCAACTGATTTACCTGAATTTATAGGTAAGATATTTATAATTGCTTTTCCTCTTGAGTTTCGCCCACCAATTGGAAGTCTCCAGGTCTTTATTTTATATACTATTCCGTCAGTTGAAAAAAATAGAAGTGGGGTGTGTGTATTTGCTACAAATAAATTTGTAACTACATCCTCGTCTTTAGGGTTCATTCCTTGTAAACCTTTACCACCACGATTTTGAGCTCTATATTCAGATAGAGAAGTTCTTTTGATGTATCCTCCAGCGGTGACACTAACAACCATATCGTCTTTTTCAATTAAATCTTCGTCTTCAGTATCCCCTTCAAAATCAATAATTTCTGATTGCCTTTCCTTCCCATATTTTTCTGAAATGGCTGTAAGCTCTTCATTTACTATATCCAGTATTTTTTCTCTAGATTCTAAAATTTCTAAATATGATTTTATATTCTTTGAAAGTTGAACTAATTCTTCTGTAATTTCTTTAATTCCTAAAGCAGTTAATCTTTGCAGCCTTAAATCTAAGATAGCTTTTGACTGATTTTCTGTTAAATTATATGTGCCATCATCATTAATTTTGTGTGATGGATCATCTATTAATTCTAAATATTCTACTATTTCCTGTGAAGGCCATCTTGTTTTCATAAGATTATTTTTGGCTTCTATTCCATCACTTGAATTTCTTATAAGATTTACAATTTTGTCAATATTAGAAACTGCTACTGCTAAACCACATAAGAGATGACTTCTATCTCTATTTTTTCTTAGATCAAATTCTGTTCTTTTTGTAACAATTTCAACTCGAAATTCTATAAATTCTTCCAAATACATTTTGAGGTTCAATTGTTCTGGTTTACCTTTATTAAGAGCTAATAAATTGCATCCAAAACTAGTTTGAAGAGGCGTAAACCTATACAACTGATTTAAGACTACTTCAGCGGTAGCGTCTCGTTTTAATTCTATTACTATACGAATACCAAACCTATCAGATTCATCTTGTATGTGTGAAATACCATCAATTTTTTTATTTTTTGCTAAATCAGCTATTTTTTCTATTAAATTTGATTTATTTACTTGATATGGAATTTCAGAAACAATGATGGCTGATCTATCCTGCCTTATGGTTTCTATATTTGTTTTTGCTCTTATTAATATAGAGCCTTTTCCTTCTGCATAGGCTTTTCTTGCACCTCCATAACCAAGAATTAATCCACCAGTAGGAAAATCAGGTCCTGGAACAATTTGAAATAAATCTTCAAGACTACAATTGGGTTCATTAATTAATTTCTTTGTAGCTTGAATTAATTCTTTCAAGTTATGAGGAGGAATGTTTGTTGCCATTCCTACAGCAATACCACTTGCGCCATTCAAAAATAAATTTGGAAATTGAGCAGGTAATACATTAGGTTCAAGATCTTTTCCGTCATAATTATCTTGAAAATCTACGGTTTCTTTTTCTATATCTGTAAGTATATTATTTGTAATTGGTGCTAATTTTACTTCCGTATAACGCATTGCTGCAGCTGAATCACCATCTATCGAGCCAAAGTTGCCTTGACCATCTATTAGTACTTCACCCATTGAAAATTGTTGAGCCATCCTTACTAAAGCATCATATATAGCGCTGTCACCGTGTGGGTGATATTTTCCCATTACGTCACCAACTGGTCTTGCAGACTTTCGATATGCCTTATCAGGAGTATTACCAGTTTCATGCATAGCATATAGGATTCTTCTATGGACAGGCTTAAGACCGTCTCTTAAATCAGGAATAGCTCGGCTTACTATAACACTCATAGCGTAATCTAAATAAGAATTACGCATTTCATCCTGGATTTTAATGCTTTCTAAGGAGTTTTTATCCTCTTTTGTATTAGAATTATCTTCCATAAAAACTTTTTAATTAATAGTGTTTGGATTTGAACTTTAAATAATATTAGAGTTTTTATATTTTAGTACAATATGTAGTAATATGATAGTAAAAAGTTTACTTATTTTGTAAACTTTCTGCTTTAGTTAGAACGGTATTTCATCATCAAAGTCATCTACATTTGGACTTACGCTATTTTCTTGAATTTCATCCATTTGATTATTACTGATAGGTTCATTTGACATATTTGAATCTGCTTTATTGTCGATCAATGTAATCTCACCCTTGTAGGGCCTAAGAACTATTTCAGTACTGTATCTATCTGAGCCTGAGTTATCTTGCCATTTTCTTGTTTCAAGTTGGCCTTCTAGATAAACTTTTGATCCCTTTTTTAAGAATCTCTCAGCTATGTTAACTAGGGGATCTGATAAAATTGAAATATTATGCCATTGGGTTCTTTCCTGTTTTTCTCCAGAATTTTTGTCTCTCCAAGATTCTGAAGTAGCAACTGAAAAATTACAAACTCGCCCACCATTAGGAAAGTTTCTAATTTCTGGATCTTTTCCTAAATTTCCCATTATAATAACCTTATTTACACTTCCTGCCATTTATTCCTCCATATAATAAGTAAGACGAGGATAGAATTTTTTTAATTGAAATTAAACAATAAATTTTAAATTTATGTATTTAATAATTTTTATTTATGAATATGTACTTATTTACTTCTCATGTCTCTAATCCTGTAAAGGAAGGCTTAATTTTATATGATTGATCAACAAAATATTGTTATTAATGGAGCTAGAGAACATAATTTAAAGTCAATTAGTGTATCGCTTCCAAGAAATAAATTTATTATAATTACTGGATTATCAGGATCTGGGAAATCTAGTCTTGCTTTTGATACTATTTATGCTGAGGGACAAAGACGTTATGTAGAAAGTTTAAGTGCATATGCGAGACAATTTTTAGACACAATGCACAAACCTGATGTTGATCAAATAAGTGGTCTATCACCAGCGATAGCTATTGAACAAAAGACTACAAGTAAAAATCCGAGGTCAACTGTTGGGACAGTTACAGAAATTTATGATTACTTAAGATTATTATATGCAAGAGTGGGGGTGCCTTATAGTCCAGCTACAGGTCTTCCAATCAAAGCTCAACAACCTTCTGACATGGTTGATCAAATTATGGGTTTAGAAGAAAATGAAAAAATTTTCATTTTGGCTCCAATTGTTAGAGATAGAAAAGGAGAATATAAGAAAGAGTTATTAGAGCTTCAAAAGAAAGGATTTCAAAGAGTAAAAATAGATGAAAAACTATATGAATTAGATGATTTACCAGTTTTAGATAAAAAATTAAGACATAATATTGAGGTTGTAGTAGACCGTTTGATTATTAAAGATGGCATTCAGACAAGACTATCTGACAGTATGAGGACAGCATTAGATTTGTCTGATGGTATTGCATATGTTGAAATATTGTCAGAAACCAAAAAAAACAATCGTGTAGTTTTTTCAGAAAATTTTTCATGTCCTATATCTGGTTTTACGATCGCTGAGATTGAACCAAGGTTATTTTCCTTTAATGCACCTATCGGAGCATGTAAAAAATGTGACGGTCTTGGTATTGAAGATTATTTTGATGAAAGTTTAATTGTACCGAATACTTCTTTAAGTTTATCAAAGGGTGCGATAGTTCCTTGGTCTAAATCTTTTTCACCCTACATTACTCAAACCTTGTTATCATTATCAAAAGCCTATAATTTTTCTTTAAGTACCCCATGGGATAAATTAGACCAAGAAATTCAAACTTTGTTTTTATATGGATCAAAAGGAAAAATAATAAAGTTTAGATATGATGACAATGGTAGGATTTATGATGTTAATAGGCCATTTGAAGGAATTATTCCTAATCTTGAAAGACGTAGTCGAGAAACAACTAGTAATTGGTTTAGGGATGAATTTGAGAGATATAAAAATGAGAGGCAGTGCGAAATCTGTAATGGATATAGATTAAATTCTGAAGCATTAGCAGTCAAAATTGATGGACTCCACATTGGTGAAATGGTGGAATTGTCAATAAAAGAACTTTTTATTAAATTTGAAACAATCGGTAGTAAATTGAGTAACCAGCAAAATAAAATTGCTGAATCTATTATTAAAGAAATTAAAGAAAGATTACAATTTTTAAAAAATGTTGGTTTAGACTATTTAACACTAAATAGAAAGTCTGGGACCCTTTCAGGAGGCGAGAGTCAAAGAATAAGATTAGCTAGCCAAATAGGTTCAGGATTAACTGGTGTATTATATGTTTTGGACGAGCCATCAATTGGATTGCACCAAAGAGACAATGAAAGATTATTAAAAACATTAAAGAACTTAAGGGATCAAGGTAATACTATAATAGTAGTTGAACACGATTTTGAGGCTATGATGGAGGCAGATCATATAGTAGATATTGGTCCTGGAGCTGGAGTCAATGGAGGTTTGGTAGTAGCAGAAGGTAATGCTAAAGACATAAGCAAATCACCAAAGTCAATTACTGGTAAATATTTATCAGGTGAAAAAAAGGTTGATATTCCTAAAATAAGAAAAAAAGGTAATGGATTATTTCTCGAAATAATTGAGGCATCTGGGAATAATTTAAAAAACATAAGTATTTCTTTTCCTTTGGGTACGTTTACTTGTGTAACTGGTGTATCAGGTGGAGGTAAGTCCACACTTGTAATTGAAACTTTGTTTAAAACTGTAAGCTCTAGAATAAATTCCTCCAGAACAATCCCTGCAAAATGCAAATATATCAATGGTATAGAGTATTTAGATAAAGTCATAGATATTGATCAGTCACCTATCGGAAGAACTCCTAGATCTAATCCGGCTACTTATACAGGTGCTTTTTCTCCCATAAGGGAATGGTTTTCTGGATTGCCGGAGTCTAGAGCAAGAGGCTATTCTCCAGGTAGATTTTCTTTTAATGTGAAAGGTGGTAGATGTGAGGCATGTAAAGGTGATGGTTTAATCAAAATTGAAATGCATTTTTTACCTGATGTTTATGTTACTTGTGAAAGTTGCAAAGGTAAAAGATACAATAGAGAAACATTAGAGATAAATTTTAAAGGAAAAAATATTTCTGATGTTTTAAATTTAACAGTAGATGAAGCTTTTGAGTTCTTTTCTGCTGTTCCTTCAATTAGAGATAAGATGAAAACATTAATTCAGGTAGGTCTAGGTTACATAAAAGTTGGTCAGCAAGCTACTACTTTATCAGGAGGTGAAGCTCAAAGAGTAAAATTATCAAAGGAATTGTCTAGAAGGTCTACCGGTAAAACACTGTATATTTTAGATGAACCCACAACAGGATTACATTTTGAAGATGTAAATAATTTACTCAAAGTTTTGCACATGCTTGTATCCCAAGGTAACACTGTGATTGTTATAGAGCATAATTTAGATGTTATAAAAACTGCTGATTATATTATAGATATTGGTCCAGAGGGAGGTGATCTAGGAGGTGAAATATTAGCTCATGGCACACCTGAAGAAGTGTCAAATAAACAAGGAAGTTACACTGGTTCGTATCTGAAAAGAATTTTGTTTGATAATTTAACTAACGGCTGATATTTATAATCTATACAAAATAGGAACTTAGATGAGAATTGGACTATACCCTGGAACTTTTGACCCATTAACCATGGGTCACTTAGATATAATAAGAAGAGCTGCATTTCTTGTTGACAAATTAGTAGTTGGAGTAGCTGTAAACAACTCAAAATCACCAATGTTTAGTTTACAGGAACGAGTTAAAATGATAAATGAAGAGATTAAAATTTTAGAAGCAGAATTTGGTATCCAGATAGTCACACATCCTTTTGAAAATTTACTCATTGAATGTGCAAAAGATGTAAAGGCAAACATTATAATAAGAGGTTTGAGAGCAGTATCTGATTTTGAGTACGAATTCCAAATGGTTGGTATGAACAGAGTTCTTTCAAGTGAAATAGAGACTGTTTTTTTAATGGCCGACAATTCTTTTCAATCTATTGCATCAAAATTAGTAAAAGAAATAGCGAGATTGGGTGGAGATACTAAAAAATTTGTACCAAATTCTGTATATAAAAGATTAAAAAAAATAAAAAAGTAATAAACTACAACAGGTAAAAATTTTAAATAGGTTAAAAATGTCAAAAAAAACTTCTAAAGAACCTTCCCTTCATTTAAACCTTAAACATGGAAAAGTAATATGTAGATTATTTAGTGATATAGCGCCAAACCATGTGAAAAGAATAATTGAGTTAGTAGAAGATAAATCTTATGATAACGTTGTTTTCCATAGAGTTATAGAAGGTTTTATGGCTCAAACTGGTGATGTTCAATTTGGCAACAAATTACAAGGATTTTCAAAGGATCGCTGTGGCATGGGTGGTTCTAGTAAATCAAATTTAAAACAAGAATTTAGCGATATTCCTTTTGACAAGGGTATTTTAGGGATGGCACGTTCTCAAGATCCAAATTCTGCCAATAGTCAATTTTTTATAATGCTCGAGGATGGCCATTTTCTTAATGGTAATTATACTGTTTTTGGAAAAGTTACTAGAGGAATGAATAACGTCCATAAAATTAAAAAAGGTAATGCTGAATTAAATGGTTCTGTTGATGATCCTGATGAAATAGTTACAGCTAAAATTAAATATTAACTTAACAAATTTGGAGGAGAAATTTGAGGTATTTACTTTCTATTTTATTATTTATATCTAGTTATTCTTTTTTATATCCAAAAACAATTATGCAAATTGAACTTTCTGGAAGTACAGAAGGGGTTATTCAAATTGAACTTTTGGAAAATGTTGCACCTGATCACGTCCAACAAATCATTAAATTAGTAAATAAAAAAAAATATGATGGTGTTGCTTTCCATAGGGTTATTGAAGGTTTTATGGCTCAAACAGGTGACGTTGAGTATGGAAATGCTGAAGGTGATATAGCTTTTGCGGGTCGTGGTGGATCAGAACTTCCCGACTTGCCAGCTGAATTTTCTGACATAAAATTTGATAGGGGTATTGTTGGTATGGCCCGAACTCAGGACCCAAATAGTGCCAATAGTCAATTTTTTATAATGTTTGAGCCTGGATACTTTTTAAATGGCCAATACACGGTTATAGGAAGGGTTGAATCCGGAATGGAAGTTGTCGATCAAATAAAGATAGGTAAGGGGCCAAACGGAGCAGTTTTAGGCGAGCCTGACAAGATGGTTTCTGTGGAGGTGTCACGTTAAGTAATATTTTTTTTTGGACACTAGCAGCACTAAATTTTTCAAAAAATTTGTTAAGTTAGCTGGAAATAATAGTAACTAGGGCGTGGCGCTTTTTTCCAGCGGAAAGCTTCACAGGCCTTGCTAGCATTTCGGAAGTAAGTGTTAAATTTGTGCTCGTGACTAATTCGTCATCAATTTTGGCTCCATTCTCGGAAATTAACCGTTTTGCTTCTTTTCCAGACTTGGCTAACCCTGCTTTAACAAAAGCTTGGACTATTGGTAGCCCGTCGGATATTTCTCTTTGCTCAAAGCTAAAAGTTGGTAAATCTTCTCCGATACCACCCTTTTCGAAAACTTCTGCAGATGTTTTGGCTGCCGCATTTGCAGCATCTCTTCCGTGTAGCAGTTTTGTAACCTCGTTGGCTAATACAACTTTGGCATCATTGATTTCGGAACCTTCAAGTTTACCAAGGACCTTACACTCATCTAAAGGTAACTCCGTGTATAATTTTAAAAA
>ENA-OSEY01000229-OSEY01000229.1-marine-metagenome-genome-assembly--contig:-NODE-229-length-41058-cov-4.525853_pt1 | contig 41058 bp, 40 predicted proteins | sample MGYA00248465_ERZ534230 | MGnify/ENA primary metagenome ERZ534230 (study PRJEB26409, sample SAMN06344110) | marine metagenome | isolation source: Sea water from surface | place: Atlantic Ocean:Southern... | reverse complement strand
GATCTAGCAATGTATACCCGCTCGGTCTCTCCGGAGCGTGCGCCCGATATCCCCACTTATATCGAGCTCGGTTTTCAGGCGGGTGACGCGGTTAGCATAAACGGTGAAAAATTATCGCCGGCGGCGCTGTTGCAAAAACTTAATGTTACTGGCGGCGCAAACGGCATTGGGCGCATTGATATTGTGGAAAATCGTTACGTCGGCATGAAATCTCGTGGTGTCTACGAAACGCCGGGCGGAACAATCCTCGCCGCTGCACATCGCGGCATTGAGTCAATTACACTCGACCGTGGCGCTGCTCACCTAAAAGATGAGCTGATGCCGCGTTATGCTGAGCTGGTCTATAACGGTTTCTGGTTCGCGCCCGAGCGCGAGATGCTGCAGGCCGCCATCGACAGCTGCCGCGACGCTGTGCGCGGAGTGGTGCGGGTCAAGCTCTACAAGGGCAATGTGACCGTCACCGGCCGGAAATCGCCGAACTCGCTCTACAACGCCGATCTCGTCACCTTCGAGGAAGGCGCGGTCGATTACGACCATGCCGACGCGCACGGATTCATCAGGCTGAACGCGCTGCGCCTTCGGGTGAACAGCATGGTGGGAAGCGGATCGGACGAATAGTCCGCCGCTTGCCCTGACAAGATTTGACGGATCAGCCCGGTCAGTCGGTGCAGACCTCGCCGACGGTGCCGTCGCGATTGACCTGCTTCAGCATGATGCTGCCGCCCGGCGCATAGGCGTAGCCGGAGCCACGCAGACCGCTGTCGCAATCCTCGACATAGGCGAATACATATTGCGGGTTGTTGTTGCTGTGTGTGCGGAATTCGGAAACGGCATCGCTGCTATAGATGCCGAGGCCCACCAAAATCACGAATGCGGCTACCATTTCTACTCTCCTTGTCAGGGTGTGAACAGGTTCTGTGAGCCTGTCTAACCCTGATTCATTGTTTCTTTATGGCCTGAATGGGGTGGAAATGGGGCATTTGATCCGGAAGCACCCCGTGATCCCTTCTGGCGCAAAGAAAACCCCGCCACGGCGAACTGCCGGGCGGGGCTCCTGCAATGAGATCGGTTCTGATGTCGTCAGCGCGGCCTAGAGCTGGCCGGCGACATATTCCCAGTTGACCAGCTTGTCGAGGAAGTTCGACAGGTAGTCGGGACGCTTGTTGCGGAAGTCGATATAGTAGGAATGCTCCCACACATCGCAGCCGAGAAGCGCGGTCTGGCCGAAGCAGAGCGGGTTCACGCCATTCTCGGTCTTGGTGACCTTCAAACCGCCGTCTGCATCCTTTACCAGCCAGCACCAGCCCGAACCGAACTGTCCGGCACCGGCGGCCTTGAACTCGTCCTTGAACGCGTCGACGCTGCCGAAGCTGTCATTCAGGGCGGCTTCCAGCTCGGACGGCATGCCGGTCTCGCCGGGGCCCATCATTTCCCAGAATTTCATGTGGTTCCAGTGCTGCGAGGCATTGTTGAAGATGCCGTTCTGCGCCACCGCCGACGAATCATAGGTGCCGGTGATGATGTCCTCCAGCGACTTGCCTTCCCACTCGGTGCCGGCGATCAGCTTGTTGCCGTTCACGACATAGGCATTGTGGTGCAGGTCATGATGATATTCGAGCGTTTCCGCGCTCATGCCCAATCCCGCCAGCGCATCGTGTGAATAGGGCAGGTCCGGTAGAGTGAATGCCATGTCAGCCTCCGTAGATTTCAGATGAGTCACATCTTGGAGCAACGCGCCCCGTTTTCAATGAATAAGATGGCGAAATATCACTATAAATGACCACGCGATAGCGCTAAATCTTGTCATCGACCCATTGTCCGGAGACACAGACCCATGAGCTATGACCTGACCGAGGACGGACCGTCCGGCGCGCATGTGCGGCGCGCCTATATCGCACCCTTCATGGACCTTGTCCCCGAGATCGACGCCAGCGCCTTTATCGCCCCGACGGCGGCCATCATCGGCGCCGTGCGCGTCGGCGCGAACAGCTCGATCTGGCATCAGGTAACGCTTCGCGGTGACAACAACTACATCATCATCGGCGAGAACACGAACATCCAGGACAATTGCTGCCTCCACATCGACAGCCGCAACCACCCGACCATCATCGGCGACAATGTCACGGTCGGGCACAGCGCGCTGGTGCATGCCTGCACCATCGGCGACGGCGCCTTTGTCGGCATGGGGTCGATGGTGATGGACGGCGCCGTGATCGAGCCGCAGGGCATGCTTGCCGCCGGCGCGATGCTGACCCCCGGCAAGGTGATCCCGGCGCGCGAAATCTGGGCCGGCCGTCCGGCGCAGAAAATGCGCGACATGAGCGACGACGATGTCGCCAACATCACCCGCGCGGCGAGACATTATGTCGAGGTGGCGCGCGCCCACCGGCTCGGCGCCGGCGGCGCACCGTTCGACAACATGCACTGGCGCCAGCTGCCGCCGAAAAACTGACACCTCGCAGATCACCGCTGCTTCTGCATCATCTTCTTCCGGAGTGACACCAAGATGAACCTGAACGACCCGACCCTTCTTTGCACCGGCTCCTATATCAACGGCGCCTGGACTGCCGCCCCCGGGGACAGGCGCTTTGCCGTGACCAACCCGGCCACCGGCGAGACCGTTGCCGAGGTCGCGGATCTCGGCGCGGCCGAAACCACAGCCGCCATCGACGCCGCGGTGCCGGCACAGAAAGCCTGGGCCGCCCGCACCGCCAAGGACCGCGCCATGGTGATGCGCAAATGGTACGAGCTGATCATGGCGAACGCCGAGGACCTAGCCGTCATCCTGACCACCGAGATGGGCAAGCCGATCACCGAGGCGCGTGGCGAGATTGCCTATGGCGCGAGCTTCATCGACTGGTTCGCCGAAGAGGCGCGCCGGATCTGCGGCGATGTCATGGAAAGCCCGATCCCGGACAAGCGCTTCCTGACCTTCAAGCAGCCTGTCGGGGTGTTCGGCGCGATCACCCCGTGGAACTTCCCGATCGCGATGATCACCCGCAAGGTCGCCCCGGGAATCGCCGCCGGCTGCGCCTGTGTGCTGAAACCCGCCGAACAGACGCCGCTGTCGGCGCTGGCGCTTGCCGAGCTGGCCGAGCGCGCCGGCATCCCCGCGGGTGTCATCAATATCGTCACCGGCATGGACGGTCCGGCCATCGGCAAGACGCTGTGCGACGACGACCGTATCCGCAAGATGACCTTCACCGGCTCGACCGAGGTCGGCCGCATTCTGATGCGCCAGAGTGCCGGCACGCTGAAGAAGATGAGCCTTGAGCTCGGCGGCAACGCGCCGCTGATCGTCTTCGACGATGCCGATATCGACACGGCGATCGCCGGCACTATGGCCTCGAAATACCGCAATGCCGGCCAGACCTGTGTCTGCGCCAACCGTATCTTCGTGCAGGACGGAATCTATGACGAGTTCGCCCGCCGCCTGACCGAGGCGACCGCCGCGATGAAGGTCGGCAACGGCATGGAGGACGGGGTCGAGCAGGGGCCGATCATCGATGGCCAGGGCCTCGACAAGATCGAGCGCCATGTCGCCGACGCCCGCGCCAAGGGCGCCGAGGTGCTGACCGGCGGCGGCCGGCACGCGCTTGGCGGCACCTATTTCGAGCCGACCGTGCTGACAGGCATGACGCCCGAGATGGAGATGTTCCGCGAGGAAACCTTCGGGCCGGTGGCCGGGCTGTTCCGTTTCTCCACCGACGACGAGGCGGTGGCGATGGCGAACGACACCGAATTCGGGCTTGCCGCCTATATCTTCACCAACAACACCTCGCGCCTGTTCCGCGTCAGCGAGGCGCTGGAATATGGCATGGTCTCGGCGAATACCGGCATCTTCTCGTCCGAGGTCGGGCCGTTCGGCGGGGTGAAGAGCTCGGGCCTCGGCCGCGAAGGCTCGAAATACGGCATCGACGAGTTCCTCGAGATCAAGTTCGTCTGCGTGGGACTCTGATCCGCACCCGCAATCATCCAAACGGAAAAGCCCGGCGTCACCGCCGGGCTTTTTTGTTCAATGCCCACTTTGGCAGCGGCCAGCCAGCAACGAGGCGTTGTTGCGGGGCGTGTTCCAGCGATTGATGCTGATGGTGAATCCCAGCGACGCCAGGTCGAAGAAATAGACCATTGCCATCCGGCCGGGATGCAAGGCGAGGATCATAATATCCTAGTCGGTGTTCGACAATGGCGTGACCTTGGCACCGCGTGTGCGAAGGCTCGCCGGTCTGTGAAAACGGTCCGAGAGGTGAATGTCAAATCCCAGATCGTCGAGGACAAGCCGGGTCGTGCCAACCGGGATCCGGGTCCCGGTCCAGCCCAAAGCCCTGGTGGCAAGCCAATCCTCACCCAGCACATAGACGTGCCCCGCCAGATAGGCATCGTCCTCCCGTTGCTGGCAGGTAAGCAGCACGTCATCGGGATCGGCCGCCAGCTCCGAAGCCGACGACGACGCCAGCAGGCAAACCGAATACCAGAGGGCCGACACCAGAGGGCCGAATATCCTAGCGCATGGCATCACCCGCTCTCCTGAAACAAAACGGCCCCGGCAGCATGCCACCAGAGCCGTTAAATTTCCGTTTACGCGGAGGGTTCGGGTTATTCCGCCGTCAGCTCTTCCGCAGGCGCCTGATCAGGGCCGAGGTGTCGTTGCGGCCGTGCCCGGCGGCGGACAGCTCGTCGTAATAGCCGGCGACGATTTCGGTCATCGGCAGGGTCGCACCCGTGCGTTCCGCCTCCTCGAAACAGATCCGCAAATCCTTGCGCATCCAGTCGAGCGCAAACCCGAAATCGAATTCGTTCCGCACCATCGTCTGGCCACGATTGACCATCTGCCATGACTGCGCCGCGCCGCCGGAAATCGCCTCGAGAAGCGCGTCGGTGTCGAGCCCGGCCTCGATCGCGAAATTCAGCCCTTCCGACAAGCCCTGCAGCACGCCGGCGATACAGATCTGGTTGACCATCTTCGCCTGCTGGCCGGTGCCGGCCTCGCCCATATGAACGACCCGCGCGCCGTAGCATTGCATGACGGCGAGCGCTGCGTCGAACGTGTCCTGCGCGCCGCCGACCATCACCGTCAGCTTGCCGTTCTCGGCGCCGGCCTGGCCGCCGGAGACGGGCGCATCAAGCGCGCTGATGCCGCGCTCGCTGCCGGCCGCCGCCAGCTTGCGTGCGACATCGGCCGATACGGTGCTGTTGTCGATATAGATGGCTCCTTCACGCATGGCCGGGATCGCCCCGTCCGGCCCCAGCGCCACCTGCAGCACATCCGGATCATCGCCGACACAGGACAGCACGATGTCGGCGCCGGCGGCGGCGGCGGCCGGTGTCGGGGCATGACTGCCGCCATGTTCGGCCACCCAGGCCTCGGCCCGTGCGGTGGTGCGGTTATAGACGGTCACCTCGTGACCGGCGGCGGCGATATGTCCTGCCATGGGGTAGCCCATGACCCCAAGCCCGAGAAACGCGATTTTCGACATTCGTTCCAGATCCTCCTGCTGCCGCCCGTGCCGGCACATTGCAAACTAGCGCCACAATATCACGGCCACAATATTACGGAAGGCCGGCAGCCCCAACCGGGTTCGAAAGTGAAGGCGGATGCAAGCCCTTCCTTTCTATTCGCGGAAGGCTGGCCTATACTGCGCCCGCTTATTCATTGCCAAGGCGCGGAGCCCGCCATGACCGTCCTCTCCACCGGGCATGACATCGAAATCCTGATCACCGAGACCGAGATCGCGGCGCGAACGACGCAGCTGGCACGGATGATCAAGGAACAATATCGTGACACCGAACAGCTTGTGGTCGTCGGCCTGCTTCGCGGTTCCTTTGTGTTCATCGCGGATCTGGTGCGGCGGCTCGACCTTCCGGTCGAAGTCGATTTCATGACCGTGTCGAGCTACGGCGACAAGATGGAATCATCGCGCCAGGTGCGAATCATTCAGGACCTGGAAACTCCGATCAAGAGACGCGACGTGCTGATCGTCGAGGACATCATCGACACCGGCCACACGCTGTCACAGGTCTATGACATTCTCGAAACGCGCGAGCCGCGCTCGCTCCGCGTCTGCGCGCTGCTCAACAAGCCGTCACGGCGCGAGGTCGAGGTCGAGATCGACTGGGTCGGCTTCGAAATTCCGGACGAGTTCGTGATCGGCTACGGAATCGATTTCGCGCAACAGGGGCGCAACCTGCCGCATATCGGCGTGGTCGTCAGGAAATAACGCCACGACCGAAAACACCTCGGCCCGATAATAAACCGGTTCAGGCCAGCAGCGCGTCCTCATAGCGATAGGTCGACAGAGTCTCGCAGCCTGTCTCGGTGATCAGCACCTGTTCCTCGAGCTTCACGCCTTCGAGCCCGCCGACGGCACCGATATAGGCCTCGACACACAGCGTCATCCCCGGCTCGAACGTGCCGGAATAGCCATGCGCCTCGACATCCTCAGGATAGCGCACACACGGATATTCGTCGCACAGCCCGACGCCATGGGCGAGAACGCCGTAGCGAAGGGCGCGGTATTCCTCGGGAAGCCTGTGCGCCTTTGCCGTCATCTCGGCAAAACTCATTCCCGGCTTGATCAGCCCGATATTGGTCATCACATGCTCATAGGCGACCTTGTAGAGGGTTTTCTGCTCCTCGGTCGGGGCGACGTCGCCGACAATCCAGCTTCGCGAGATATCACAGCAATAGCCGTAGGTGCCGACAAGGTCGGTGTCGAAGGCCATCATGTCGCCTTCCTGCATGATCCGCGGGCCGCATTCCTGGAACCACGGATTGGTGCGCGGGCCCGACGACAGGATGCGGGTCTCGATCCATTCGCCGCCCCGCTTGATGTTGCCGGCATGAAGCGCCGCCCACATCTCGTTCTCCGACACGCCCGGACGCATCGCATAGCGCATTTCCTCGACCGCCATCTCGCAGGCATGGACGGCGCAGCGCATGGCGCGGATCTCGTTGTCGTTCTTGATGGCGCGGGCATGCTCGGTCAGCATCTGACCCTCGATGATCTCGATGCCCTTCTCGACCAGCCGCACATAGCCGGGGGTTTCGATCTTGTCGACGGCAAGACGCTTGTTCGCGCCGCCGTGGGACTTCATCACATCAATCACCTCGTCGACGAAGTGGGCGGCTGCCGCCTCGGTCTTGTCGCCGGTCTCGAAGTAGAAGAAGCTGGCGCCGTGGCGCACCTCGCCGACAAGCGGCAGATGCGCGGACAGATGCTCGCAATTGTGGAAATCCCACAGGATCACCTTGCCCTCGGGCGGCACGAAGCAGGCGCGCGCCGCGTTGTGCGCGATCCACAGCTGCATGTTGGTGGTGTCGGTGGCATAGCGGATGTTCAGCGGATCGAACAGCAGCAGGCCGGCACAGTCATGCTTGCGGATCTGCTCCTGCAACCGCGACAGCCTGTATTCGCGGAGCGCCGGCATGTCCGGCGCCTCGATCCCGGCAGCCTTCCATTCGGCGAAGGCAAGGTCGGTCGGTCCGATCTCCACGCGGTCGTTGTCGTCGGGTGTCAGGTCGGGTTTCAGATGCGCGCGCCGGGTCGGGTCGATCCGGCGGTTCGAGCCAATGATTGTCTGGTCCATCACATGCCTCACAAGCTGGCGGTTCTCGTAAAAAAACGTGCTGCGTTTTTTCAAACGCCGCAAGCAAATTCAGCATGGAAAATACTACTTGTTCACATTCACCAGAATGCGGCCGCGAACCTTGCCTTCGAGAATTTTCTTTCCGTACTCCGGAACATCGGCCAGGCCGATTTCCTCGGCCATGCTCTCCAGCACATCACGCGGCATGCCGGCATCGAGCGCCGCCCAGATTTTCTCGCGCTCGGCAACCGGAACCATGACCGAATCAATGCCGAGGACGGCGACGCCGCGGAGCAGGAAGGGAATGATGCTTGCCTCCATCTTCGCACCCGCGGTGTTGCCGAGCGAGGCGATGCCGCAGCCGTAATTCATCTGCTTGATGGCACGGGCGAGGATCTGGCCGCCGACACAGTCGATGCAGCCGCCCCAGACACCCGATTCCATCGGCTTGCCGGGATCGTCAAGCATCTCCTCGCGGCTGACGATACGGCTGGCGCCAAGATCAGTAAGGTAGTCGGCGATCTCGGCTCGGCCGGTCATCGCCGCCACCTGATAGCCGCGTTTCGCCAGCAGCACCGTCGCCACCGAGCCCACGCCGCCGCCAGCGCCGGTGACCAGCACCTCGCCGCCATCGGGCGTCATGCCGTTCGCCTCGAGCCGCAGGATCGACTGCATGGCGGTGAACCCGGCGGTGCCAAGCATCTGGGAATGGCGCGTGCTCATTCCGTTGGGAAGTTTCACGATCCATTCAGCCTTGCCGTTCGCCCGGGTGGCATAGCCGCCCCAACGGATCTCGCCGCTGCGGAAACCGTTCATCGTCACCCGGTCGCCGGCAGCAATCCCGTCGGCACGGCTGGAAATGACGGTTCCCGCAAGATCAATGCCCGGGACATGCGGATAATTGCGCACCAGCCGGCCAAGGCCGTTCAGGCACAGGCCGTCCTTGTAGTTGATCGTCGAATATTCGACCGCGATATCGACCTCGCCATCATCGGGGAGTTGTGACGCTTCGATCTCGTGGATGCTTGCGGATACGGAATCGTCATCTGCCTGATCGACAATTAGCGCTTTAATCATGGTCGTTACCTTTGCTACTTATGTCGCGGTTGCCCGGACATTCGGATGGTGTCTTGCTGGCGTTTCAAACTGCCAGAACGCAGAAAAAAGGGAAAGCCATGTTTCGTGAACTGAACCCGCTGGAAACCTATGAGGAACTCTCGCAGAAGAGCGACGCCGTCCTGATCGACTGCCGCGCGCCTGCCGAGTGGCATTTTACCGGCACGCCCGACCTGTCGCAGATCGGCAAGAAGCCGCTTCTCGCCGCCATTTCCGATGAATCCGGACGGCCCAACCCGGAATTTCTTGAGCAGGTGAAGGCAGTGGTCGATCCGGCCGCGCCGGTCTATGTCATCTGCCGTGTCGGCGGCCGCTCGGCAAATGCATGCCGCTTGCTCGCCGCCGAGGGATACAGCTCGCTGGTTAATGTCGTCGAGGGGTTCGAGGGCCGCGGCGACGAAAACGGCCATCGCAACAATGTCGACGGATGGAAGTTCCGCGGGCTGCCATGGACGCAGAGCTGAAGAGCCGGAACAGCCTGGCGGCGCTGCCCTCAGCTTTTCGGGCCCCTTGGCTGCCATCCGGTTGGTGCCTATATGACACCAATGAAAAACAGTTTGCTAAAACACCGCGCTGGCAGGTTCATCGCCGCGGCACTGGTCGTCGGCCTCGTTGCCGGCCATGCCGCCGCGGACCAGCGCGACCCTGATCTGGACGGCCTGTTTTCCGAACTCCAGCGGGTTACCAGCGATGCCGCCGCCAAGGACGTGGTTGCCGAAATCTGGCAGCGATGGACAGCATTCGAGGACGACCCGCGCGCGACAAGCCTGATGGCCATCGGGGTCCGCCAGATGAATCTCGGCCAGCTCCGCAATGCAGAACGTATTTTCACCGAAATCATCAGCGCCCACCCGACCCATGCCGAGGCGTGGAACAAGCGAGCAACCGTGAGGTTTATGCGCGGCGACGACAAGGGCTCACGAAGCGACATAGCCCGCGTCATCGATCTTGAGCCACGCCATTTCGGGGCTCTCAGCGGGCTCGGGATGATCAATATTCGATCCGGCGATCTTCCGGCAGCGCTGCAAGCTTTCGAGGCGGCAGTGCGGTTGAACCCGCATATGGAACAGGCCGAGGCGATGATCAGGGAGCTGCGCGCCACACTTCGTGGCCGGGCGCTCTAGCTATCCCCACAGATTGACTTATTCCTGCCCGGCCGTAGAGTGTCTCGCACCAGCCGGAAGGTGGTTTCCGGACGATCTGAATTTGTCATGGGGTGACAGCGCGGTGACCCTGATTCTCGCAGCGCCGGACAGCGATATCCACAGATGCCCGGCATGTGGCGCCAATTGCGCCATCGATCACGGAATGCTCGATGCGGCGGCGAATGCCGGCCAGAAAGTCCGGATTGCCTGCCACAAATGTGACGAGATTTTCCGGCCGGTCGCCGACAGTTCAGCCGGGTCTGCGAGGCCGAGCAGGCCCAATCCAAACCACCGCGTCGGCATATGCGCCGCTTGCGGCGACCGCTTTTCGGTGCCACCGCTGGCGGCTGACGACTCTGTTCTTGTGGAATGTCCGCATTGCCGCCACCAGATGGCGCCCGACGAGATCGGGCACGCCAACGCGCGCCGTGAACTGTTCGACAGCATGAACGCGGCGGCCGGCAAACGGGTTACGGGAAACGGCAGCGGACGGGGCTGGCTGCAAACAGCCATCTGGGTGATTGTCAGCGGGGCCATTCTGGCCGGCGTAGGCCTCGCGGTGATCGAGCGCGTCACGCCTAACAGCACACCGCTGGCGGGACTGATGGCGGCGCCTGCGGCGCGTCTTGCCGTCACAGATGCCAGCTTTTCCTATAGTGGCGATGACGAAAATGCGCTTCTCGTCACGGTGACGCTCGCCAATCTGGGAACCGCCGAAGGCGCGCCGGAACGGGTGACGGTGAACCTGCTGGACGCGGAAGGCAATATTCTGATGACGCGGCCGATCGCATCACGCGAACTGACGCTTTCCGCCGGCAGCAGCCGCACCCTGGTCAGCCGTGTGGCCATGTCGCCCGGTCTCGTTACCGATGTGGCTGTCGATCTGAAACGAGCCGGCGACCAGCCCTAGATTGTCGCGACCCGGATCGAGTTCGTGGTGCCGGCAATGCCGAACGGCATGCCGGCGACAATCACCACATGCGCACCGGCAGCGGCAATGCCGCGGTTGCCGATCTCTGCCACACCCTCGGCGATGGCAGCTTCGAAATCCTCGGTGATTGTGCTTCCGGCTGTCTGCGTTCCCCACAGAATGGCCAGCCTGCGCCGCACTTCGACAAAGGGAGAGAGCACAAGGAAGGGGATTCTGGGCCGCTCGCGCGCGATGCGCACCGCCGTGTTGCCCGAGGTCGAGAAGGCCACGATGACTTCGGCACCGACCGTTTCGGCAAGCGACACGGTGGCAAGGGCGACGGCGTGATACAGACTCGGCTCGGTCGGCAGCTTCGGTGGCGCATTTTCCGGGTGGGCCATGATGTGCCCCTCGGCGGCAGCGATGATGCGACCCATCATTTGCACCGTCTCGACAGGATATTTGCCGACCGCCGTCTCGCCGGACAGCATCACCGCATCCGCACCGTCGAACACCGCGCCGGCGACGTCCGAGGCCTCCGCCCTTGTCGGGGTCGGGTTGGTGATCATTGATTCCAGCATCTGGGTGGCGACGACCACGGGCTTGCCGACCATCCGGCACTCGGCGACAATCCGCTTCTGCCAGCCCGGCACATCTTCCGGCGGCAACTCGACACCGAGATCGCCGCGCGCCACCATCACACCGTCCGACGCGGTGACGATATCTGACAGTTCGGCGAGCGCGGCAGGCTTCTCGATCTTTGACATCAGCGCGGCACGGCCGTCGATCGCCGCCTTGGCTTCGATCACGTCGCGCGCGCGCTGCACAAAGGACAGCGCCACCCAGTCGACACCGCAATCAAGCGCAAAGGCGAGATCGGACCTGTCCTTCTCGGTCAGCGGCGGACTGTCGAGAACAAGATCGGGAAGATTGACGCCCTTGCGGCTGCTGAGCGGGCCACCGACCTCGACCGTGGTGGTGAAACTGTCATCGCCGATGCTTTTTACCCGAAGGACAAGCTTGCCGTCATCGATCAGCAGGCGTGCGCCGGGCTGCAGCGCGGCAAAGATTTCCGGATGCGGCAGGCCGACCCGCGACGCGTTGCCGATATCGGACGACCGGTCGAAAACAAAACTGTCGCCAGCGGCCAGCACCACGCCGTCCTCGACCGGGCCGACCCGGTGTTTCGGCCCCTGCAGATCGGCAAGGATACAGACCGGCTGCCCGGTCTCTTCCTCCAGCGCACGGATGGCTCTGATCCGCTCGGCCTGTTCACCCTGGCTCCCGTGCGAGAAATTCAGGCGGAACACATTGACACCTGCCTCAAGCAACGCGCGCAACGCCTCTGGCGTTCCGCTGTCAGTCCCTATGGTGGCGACGATTTTGGTTGCACGCGGCAGCGCAGAGGGCGACATGGCTCCATTTTCCCAATAAGCAGATAACGAGGTCTCCGCAGGCCGCGGATGCGAGCCAGTTTAGAACTCGCCCCTTGAAAAGCAAGGCTGACACGCCCCATGCTGCACCCGGCACCCGTCCCGCGTCAGCTCGCACAGGATCAAGAAACCACCCATGATCACGCCTGTTCTCAGCCTGTTCGGCATGGCCTTCCTGCTCGGACTGATATTCAACGCCGCGCCGGGCGCGGTGTTTGCCGAAACCATCCGGCGCGGGGTTGATGGCGGCTACCGGCCGGCGCTGGCAGTCCAGATCGGCTCGCTTGCAGGTGACGCAGCATGGGCCATTCTCGGCCTTGCCGGTATCGGCTTGCTGCTGCAGGCGGAGATGCTGCGGATCCCGGTGGGAATTGGCGGCGCGGCCTATCTTGCATGGCTTGCCTTTGACAGCTGGCGGGAAAGCCTGACACCGCCATCCGCCACCAATACTGCCGGCGCCACCGGCACCGCCTTGCGGTCGGGGGCCATATTGGCGCTTTCGAACCCGCAGAATGTCGCCTATTGGGCGGCGCTCGGCAGCGCCTTTGGCGCGCTCGGCGTGAGCGAGCCTGACCGGATCGACTATGTCATATTCTTTGCCGGTTTCATGTCCTCGTCTGTGCTCTGGTGCTTTGTGTGCGCCGGCGCTGTCAGCTGGCTGTTCGGCGGGCGGGGCGAGCTCTGGCGGGTATGGACATATCGTCTGTGCGCACTGGCCTTCGCCTGGCTTGCGGCAGGCACAGCCTATGAAACACTGAAGGGCCTTCCGGCGGCAGGCTGACGCTAGTCCTCGGCGCGGGTGGTCCAGTATTCCTCGCCATAATCATGGAAGATTTCTTCTCCGGCACCGATGTCACAATCGGCATAAAATCGCAGGAACCTGTTGTCGGTCTCGTCCACTTCCCATTTGGCATTCGGCGGCGAGGCGTGGTTGTAGAGCATGCCGCAGCCCATCACCACCAGATAGTCGTTCGGGTCGTCCGGGCTGGTGAACAGATAGTCATTCAGCCTGTTGACCTCCTGAAGGTCGTCGTCATCGATAACGATATAGGCACAGCGCTCGAGCGTTTCGCCAGCGGCGATATCCTGCCTCGCAAAGACGCCAAGCCCGTGGATGGACGATTCCTTGACGATAATCTTGATGTCGTTCTTGTCGGCCATCCGGCGCTCAACCCCTCCATAGTCACGGGTCATCCGTGTTCTCCCGCATGATGTAGAGGATTTCACTCGCGCCTGCCAGACCCCGCTTGCGCCGGTGGCGCGGAGGATGGGTCACGACGCTGTTCGCGCATTGCGGTGACGATGCCGGCAGCGGCAATCATCGCCATGCCGAGCCAGGCAAGCGGGGCCGGCCAGCTTTCAAACAGCACCCGGCCCCACATCGCGACAAACAGCAGATAGATGAAATCAAGCGGCGCCAGCCAGCTGCTGTCGGCTGTCTGATAGGCGCGGCTGAGGAACAGGTTTCCGATCAGGTTGAGGGCCGAAAAACAGGCGAAAACCCCGACCATGCCAATGGCCAGCGGCGGCCAGCCGACAAAGATGAAAGGCACGGCCTGCTGCCAGGACGCCGGTGCGTCGAACGCCTCGAGCCCGACCGCGCCACCGAACCCGGTCAGCATGAAAACGAGGGCGACGACGAACGCCAGTGCCAGCGGGCTCTCGGTACGGCAATAGCGTCGCAGCACCAGAACATTGCAGGCATAGAAAAATCCGGCGAGCACCGGGACAATCTGGAAATAGCTGCCGCCATCAGCAAAGGGATCGAGAACCAGAAGACAACCCACCGCGCCGAGGACCAGCGCACCGATTCGCCAGGGTCCAATCCGCTCGCCGAGAACGGGGCCGGCGAGGAGCGTGATGAACAGCGGATAGGTGTAAAGGCCGGTGGCCATCTGCGCGACAGTGATCTGTTGCGAGGCCCCGAAGAAGCACAGCATGCAGACCGCCAGCAGCATTCCGCGCGCTACCGCCGGCCAAAGCCGCTGCGGCCAGAGCAAGTGCAAGCCGCCGGCAAGAGCCGCAAGGCCGATGGCAAACAGCATGTTGAAACTCGAACGGATGAGCTGCAGCTGCCAGAAACTGGTATGCGGGGCGAACAGCTTGATCAGCGAATCCTGAAGCGACAGCAGGCTGACCCCGAACAGCAGCAAGCCAAGCGCCAGCATCGGCCGGTCTTCGCTTGGTCTGTCGAAAATCGAAAACTTCATCCAGCGTCCTCATAGCCGTCCCGCCAACTGTTTGGCGGGCGGCCATAAGTGAATGCTACATCCGGGCGACAGGAGTGGCGACCGAAAAGGCATCCATGCGATTCGCCCCCTCTGAATTCAGCCGGGACGCCATGAAGATTGACAGCCAGAGAGTGCTTGTAGAACTCTCTGGGCAGGACGTCCCGCCCCGACAGGAGAGACATATGGCAGGTGAAGGCGCTATTCCGTCAGTCAAAAGGCCCGCTTTGCAAAACCGGCTTGCCGATGCCTTTGATGTCACAGTCAGGCCGACGGCCGGGGAAGCGCCGCTTGTCGAGACACTGGCGAACGACCTTCACTCCGTCGTCACGACACCGCAGGAACTGCCTGTAGACCAACAGCCGCCACTTGTTTCGGCCAGGCTGCCAGCGCTGCTTGATGCCATGCCGGTCTCGCCGCTTGCCGAAGTCCTGCGGCCGCTGGCGCGCGATCTCGACTGGTACCAGATTTTCGATTCGTCGCACACGGACCCGGTGCTTGCCGGCGGCCTGATGGCCGGCCAGGTCATCGGCGGCCGCGGCAAACTTCACAGCAAAGACCTCTATCTTGGCCTGTTTCTTCTTGCGCCGCATGTAACCTATCCGCTTCACCAGCACGCGGCATTGGAAATCTATCACGTTCTGTCAGGCGAGATTTATATCCGTCACGGGCGGGAAAAGCTGTCGATGCATGTCACGGCGGGTGAACATTCGGTCACCCCGCCCCATCAGGTCCACGAGTTGCGTACCGGCACCGAGGCCTGCCTCATTGCCTATGTCTGGACCGGCGACCTTGTTGGCGAGAACTGGTGGTGGGAGCCGCAGGAGGACGGAAGCTGGGACCGTGTCTGCTGGCAGCGCCAGCCGGATTCCAGCTGGAAGGTGACGCGTCGCGAGCCGCTGTCCGACAACGAAATCGCCCGCTCCGGCGATCGTTAACAGACTGCAAAGGTCTTTTTTTCATTGCCGCTACTCGCGTCCGATCCTGAACAATGAGTCGGTTTTTTTACATATCACAGGTCGGCTTTATTACATTTAAAGTCGGTTTAATTGAACGTAGTCAGTTTTTCATGTTAGGCTTACAGCTCGTTATCAGTAAAAAACGCAAAGACATTAGGGAGGATTTATGTCTGAAAAGCGCAATGATCCTATGCTCGAGACGCTGAGCCCAGCTGACCGCGCACGGTTCCTCAACATGGTCAAGAAGGGCGTCAGCCGTCGTGACTTCATGCACTATATGATGGCTGCCGGTGCTACGGCGGCGGCCTCTGGAACATTGTTCACCGGTGTCTCTGATGCCTGGGCCAACACGCCAAAGCGTGGTGGCCGCGTGGTATTCGCAGGTGACCAACACGGTCCAAACGATACGCTCGACCCGGCTCTTTACACATCTGCTGTCGATTACTTCCGCGGCCGGATGTTCTATGGCTCGCTGACCCGCCTTACCAAGGAACTGGGATACGAGCCTGAGCTGGCCGAAGAGGTTCTGTCGAATGATTCGGCTACCGAGTGGACCTTCAAGATCCGCAAGGGCGTTGAATTTCATAACGGCAAGACCCTGACCGCCGACGACGTCATCTATACGATGAACCGTCACCTCGGCGCGGACTCGATTTCCAACGCCTCTTCACTGGTCGCGATGGTAAAGGAGTGGAAGAAGGTCAATGACTATGAGGTGAAGGCCATCCTGTCTTCACCAAACGCAGACCTTCCGATCGCACTTGGCACATTCCACTTTAAGATCCTGCAGGAAGGCGCTGAGGATTTCTCCACGGCCATCGGTACCGGCCCCTACAAGGTCAAGGAGTTCAAGCCTGGTGTTCGCACCGTTGGTGCGCGCTTTGACAATTACTGGGGCGAGGGCGGATATCTCGACGAGATCGAGCATTTCGGCATTGGTGACCCGGTCGCACGTCTGAACGCCTTCTTGGCCGGAGACATTGACGCTATGGTAAACCTGCCACCGAAGGCAATCGGCCAGGTCGAATCAGCTCCCGGCAAGAATGTCTGGTCGCTGAATTCGGGCGCCTACATCAATATCGCCTGTCGCAAAGACATGGACATGTCGGGCAATCACGACCTGATTATGGCCATGAAGCACCTGATGGATCGTGAGCGTCTCGTAAAGGGCGTCTACAAGGGTCAAGCATCACTTGGCAACGACCAGCCCATCGGTAAGGCCTATTTTGACCATAGCCCAGACATCCCGCAGCGGATGCTGGATCCAGACAAAGCGAAGTATCACTTCGACAAGTCCGGCATCGGCAACACTACTGTTCCGATTGTGGCTGCAGAAGTTGCCCCAGGCGCAATCGACCAGTGCCTGTTCCTGCAACGTGAAGCTGCCAAGATTGGCATGAATGTCGACGTCCAGAAAGTCACCACTGATGGCTACTGGGGCGCGGTATGGCTGAAGGCGCCAATGTGCGTTGTGTCATGGAACATGCGTCCAACCGCCAACATCATGATGACACTTGCATTCAAGTCGGATGCGGCCTGGAACGAGACCTACCACCAGGATCCGGAATTCGACAAGATCCTCGTTGAGGTCCGCGGCGTCACAGATCCTGCCAAGCGCAAGGAGATGTATCACGTTCTGCAGGAGAAGATTCACAACGACAACGGCAGCGTGATTCCGATCCACCGGAACTATGTCGATGCAGTGTCCGACAAAGTGAAGGGCCTGACCCATGTGCCGCTGAACAACTTCGGCGGTGCCGAGGCGCCGGTCACCATGTGGCTCGACGCCTAACCACGAAATCAGGACAGGCCCCATCTTCCGGATGGGGCCTGTTTTTTGACCGGATTTCCAATTATGACGATACTGATCCTGAAGCGGCTTGGCATTGGCCTGGTAACGGTGCTTGCGGTCTCGCTGATCATTTTCTTCGGCACCAAGATTCTGCCTGGAGATGCGGCGCAAATTCGCCTAGGCCAGTCCGCCACCCCCGAAAATGTTGCAGCTTTTCGAGCCAGACTTGGCCTGGACCAGCCCTACATTATCCAGTATCTCACTTGGCTGAAGAACTTTATGCAGGGCGACCTCGGAACCTCACTTGCTAGTGACGTGCCCATCACCGACTTGATCGCCGACCGCTACAAAAATACTGTATTTGTTTCCGCCCTGACAGCTGCCATCGGCGTGCCGATCTCACTGGCTCTGGGTATTATGGCGGCAATGTATCCCGGCACGGTCTATGACAGAACTCTGACCCTCGTGTCCGTCTCGCTTGTGGCCGCGCCTGAATTCTTCACCGCAACCCTGCTGGTATTGCTGTTTGTATTCGTACTCGGCATCGGCAACGCCATTGTCGTCGGCTCGACAGAGGGCAAGGGCCTGTTTGAGTTGATCGCGCATTTTGCGCTGCCAATCACCACCCTTTGTTTTGTCATCGCCTCGCAGTTGATCCGGATGAGCCGCGCCGCTGTGCTGAATGTGATGAGCTCTCCATATATCGAGATGGCGATCCTAAAAGGCGTTCCACGCAAGCGCATAATCTTCCGCCATGCGCTTTTGAATGCCATTGGCCCAATTGTAAATGTGGTTGCGCTGAACCTCGCCTACCTCGTTACTGGCGTGATCGTGGTCGAGGTTTATTTCGGTTATAACGGTCTTGCGACCCTTATCGTGCAGGGTGTGCAGACACGTGACTACATCCTGATCCAGGGTCTCGGCATGATCTTCTGCCTAACCTACGTCATCCTGATGCTGATTGCGGACATCGCTGCCTACGCATCTAACGCACGCCTGAGACACCCAAAATGAGCAACGCACAGCAGAACGACCACTATGTTGCACCCTATGACGCTGGGGTCAGCTTTGATGAATTACCTGATTCCGCACCTTCTTCACGCTATTCGCCGAGCTGGACCGGCTGGCTTGGCATAAGTGTTGTTTCCTTCTGGGTATTCATCGCCATTCTTGGGCCCTACATCGCTCCACTGGGTGAGAACGATCTCCCTTTCCCCGATGATTATTCAGAATTCCAGATGCCTCGACCAGGCGCTTGGCTGGGCACGGATGAAAGCGACCGTGATGTCCTGAGCCGCCTGATGTTTGGCGCGGGCAGGACGATCGGAATTTCCTTCGCGGCCACTTTGCTGGCCTACTTCATCGGCGTGGTGATGGGTATCGGCGCGGCGATCTCGACCCCGCGGGTCGACATGATCGTCAGCCGCATCAATGACGCATTCCTTAGCCTGCCGACCATCATGCTCGGCCTTGTCGTGGTCGCCGCCGTCGGTTCCTCGATACCGGTGCTGATAGTGACCGCCGGGGTGATCTACGCCACCGTGGTCTTCCGCCTGGCGCGTGCGCTCGGTCAGGAGATCATGGTGATGGATTTCGTCGAGGCAGCCCGCGTCCGCGGCGAAGGGCGCTGGTGGATTATCACCCGTGAAATCTGGCCCAATGCGGCGATGCCTCTGATGACCGATTTCGGCTTGCGCCTGATCTACGTCATCCTGTTCATCTCAAGCCTGAGCTTCCTGGGACTTGGCGTGCAGCCACCTCAAGCAGACTGGGGATCCATGGTGCGCGAAAATCTCGGGGCGCTTTCATACGGAGCGTCAGTGATCCCGGTGCTGGCGCCGGCGCTGGCCATTGCCACCCTGACGGTGGGGATCAACTTGATCGTCGATGACATCTCCGCGCACAGCGGCGGCAAGCTGTCGAAGAGGCTGTAATCCATGGCGAAGCATTCCGATGATAACGATGTAATCTTCGAGGCGCGTGAACTTAAGATCAACGCGGTCCGGGACGACGGTTCCGAGCTTCCCATCGTCAAGGGCGTGGACTTCAAGGTCCGCCGCGGCGAAGTGGTGGCGCTGATCGGCGAGTCCGGGTCAGGCAAGACCACCATCTCGCTGTCGGCACTCGGCTATTGCAAGCCGGGGCTGAAATTCGCTGGCGGCGAGGCACGCCTTCTGGGACAGGATGTCACCAAGATGTCGACCGAGGAGCTGCGACCTGTTCGTGGCGAGAGGGTTGCCTATCTTGCGCAGAGCGCGGCAGCGACCTTCAACCCGTCGATCCTGATCAACGAGCAGGTGACAGAGGCGCCGATCCTTCACGGAACGAAGACCCAGGCTGAAGCCGATGCCAAGGCATTGTCGCTCTATCACGCGCTGGAGCTCCCCGATCCGGAGAACATCGGAACACGCTATCCGCACCAGGTGTCGGGCGGACAGCTGCAGCGCCTGATGGCGGCGATGGCGCTGTGCGGCGAGCCGGACCTGCTCGTGCTTGACGAGCCGACGACAGCGCTCGACGTGACCACCCAGATTGAGGTGCTGAAAGCCTTCAAGAAGGTGATCAAGGAAGAAGGCGCCGCCGCCATCTATGTCACACATGATCTGGCGGTTGTCGCGCAGGTCGCCGACCATATCGTCGTTCTCTATAATGGCGAGATCAAAGAAGCAGGACCGGTCGAGACCATCATCAACAAGTCCGAGCACCCCTATACCAAGCGCCTGATGGGGGCGATCAAGCCGCTGCCGAAGGCCGGTCTGGGCGAGGCAAGCAACCACGCCCATATGCGCGACGTGCCGGCGCTGGAGGCGAAATCGGTCGATGCGGGCTATGGCCGGGACGCCGAAGGCAAGCCCAAGACCATGGTGCTCCGCGACGTGAATGTTGCGATCGAGCGCGGCAAGACGGTGGGGATCATCGGCGAGTCGGGTTGCGGCAAGTCAACGCTCGCCCGTGTCTTCGCCGGGCTGCTGCCACCAAGCGACGGACATCTGAAGCTGGATGGCGAGAGCATCGCCCCGGATCTTCGCAACAGGTCGCGGGAAGAGCTTCGCAAGGTGCAGTTCGTCTATCAGATGGCCGACACCGCCCTGAACCCCCGCCAGCGGATCAAGGACATCATCGGCAGGCCGCTTGAATTCTATGGCGGGCTGACCGGGGCGGCGAAAAACAAGCGGCTTCTCGAGCTTCTGGAGATGGTCGAGCTTCCACCGCCCTTTGCCGAGCGTTACCCGCATGAATTGTCGGGCGGCCAGAAGCAGCGGGTCAATCTGGCGCGCGCGCTTGCGGCGGACCCGGAGGTGGTGCTGTGCGACGAGGTGACATCGGCGCTCGACACCATTGTCGGGGCGAATGTGATCGAACTGCTGAAGACCCTGCGTCGTGATACGGGCGTGTCCTTCGTCTTCATCAGCCATGATTTGTCTACGGTGGCCTCCTTTGCCGACGAGATCGTCGTCCTCTATGCCGGCCGCGTCGCCGAGCAGGGCCCGACGGACAAGGTGCTGTCGCCGCCCTATCACCCTTATACGAGGCTGCTGATTTCCTCGGTTCCGGAGATGCGGACAGGCTGGCTCGAGGACACCATCGCCAGCAAGGAAACCATCACCGGCATGAGCGGCGGCGTCGAGCTGACCGACACCGGATGCCCGTTCTTCGCACGATGCCCGCTTGCCATTGAAGGCACTTGCGACACGCAGGCCCCGCCACGCCGGGTCGATGGCGACAATCACGTCATCGAATGCCATCGCGACATTGACGAGCTTCTTGGCGGCGGCTGACCGGAAGCCCGCCTCGCAATCGGGAGATTAAGGGCGCATTCCCCGCCGGGTCAGCCTGTCACAGGCGGGTAGGCCAGCGCGGCGACGATGTGGACACGCCGCGTCTCGCCGCCTTTCAACGCCGTGTGATAACCGCGCGTGTCGGTGAAATAGACCGACCCGTCCGCCGGCAGGTGCGTCACATGGTGGTTCACCACAAACAGTGACCCCGGGTTGGTCACAATGGGAATGTGAAGCCGCGGTTCCGGATCGCGATGCCAGCTGTTGCAGTTGTACAACCCCTTTGACAGCACCCTCATCCTGCCGATCGGAAAGCGGGTTGCCAGCTGGCGGTGAACCTCCTCGAAATAGGTGCCGGCAAAATCCGGATTGAATTCGCTGAACGCCTTTTCCGCTACGAGATCCTCGCGCGCCTCCTCGACATAGCGGTCGTCGCCGCGGAGCCAGTAGCGTCCCGACAGGTCGTTCTCCGTCCATTCCGTCTGTCCCGGCCGCTGTGTCAGCGGCAAGGCGGCGAATCCCTCATCCTGCATGCCGCCCATGAAGTCGGACCGGCGCAGGCATTCCGCCAGGGCCTCGCGCAACGCCTCGATGTCAAAGGACAGGGACAGGCGTTCAATGCCGGGACCGGGAACGAATTCTGCCACCGAACGGCTGTCTGGCCGCGAGGCGATGCGGAGCTCGACCAGCGCGACGTCGGGATCATGGTTCAGGCTTGTCATTTCAATCGACCTCAGGGCGGCCTTGGGGCAGGCGTGTCATGACCCAAGCAAGCCGCATGGCCCCGGCGCTGTCAAGATCGGCTGCGCAGCATTAGAAATAACTGAAATGTTTGGCCATCAGGCTCGGGCCTGTGTCACCATTGACCTTTCGGAACAGAATGAACAGGCAGGGAGGCGCAGATGGAACCCAAGCTGATGAGCTACATCACCGCGAAATACAGCAGCAAGTCGGACATGATGCTGTCCGAACGGGAATGGCAGGAGGTGATCGGCAAGATGCTTCCCCGCTTCAAGGAAGCCGGGGCGCTGCGCCAGGTGGTCACGCAGATCTGGAATCAGGAAGGCAGCTTCATCCTCGGCAATCTCTGGGAATATGCCGATGAAAAGGCCTTTATCGCCTGCCAGGAGCTGTTTCGCGAGGCCGAGGCGGCCCATTCGGAATCCACAGGTGTATCCAGCATCATCGTGCCGTCACGCGGGGTGATCCTTCACGACACCAGACTTTGATCAACCATTGCCGAAGGAGACAGGCATGACTGACCTGACATTCGTCTATTTCAAGATGCGGGCGCTGGGAGAAGCGCCGCAAATGATGCTCCATTACCGCAACCAGCCCTACCGCTACATGATGGGCTGGGAGTATTTCGGCAAGCCATGGCCCGATGCCAAGCGCGGCGCTGCCTTCCGCCAGCTTCCCATGCTTGTGACCGAGGACGGCGCGCAGATCACACAGACCGGGGCGATCATGCGCTATCTGGCCGGCCGGCTGGACCTGATGCCGCCGGACCCGCTTGCCGCGGCGCAGGCCGACGAGGTGTTCGAAGGTGCGCACGAGCTGTTCCGGCCGCTGAACCCGCCGGTGAATTTTCACACAGGTGACCAGTTTGCCGCCTCACGCGAGGGCTGCCTTCCCGTCCTTCATGCCCGTTTCGCTGATTTCGAGCTGCTGCTGGCGCGCCATGGCGGCCCGTTCTTCCTTGGCAGCGATCCCTGTTATTGTGATTTCGGCGCCTTCCACCATATCGATCTGGCGCATTTCATGGATGAGGCCATTCTGGAAGACTACCCGCGCTTGAAGGACTTCATGGCGGCGATGCACGGCCTTCCGGGTCTTGCCACCTACCTTGCCGAACGGCCGGAACTGACCGGGGTCGGGGTCGGGCCGAAGCTGGTGATTGACGGCCGGCCGGTGCCGACCGGGATCATGGCGGACTGACCGGAACTAGAGCGGAATCCGCAAGCCGTCGCGGCCAAGGTGGAAACCGCCTGACCAGTGCGGCCTGACCGCCTCGTGCCAGTGGTCGGCCGTATAGTCCGGATCATCGGACGGGATCAGGTGGTTGAGCGCCAGCGCGCCGACCCCGGCTTCGGCAGCGATGCGCGCCGCGTCCTCGGCAGTGGTATGCGAGCGGACAAGATGCTGCATCAGCTTGTCATTATCCGTGCCCACCCGTGCCACAAGCGCCGGCAGCGCGGAACCCAGCATCGCTTCATGCAGCAGCAGGTCCGCCCCGCGCGCGAAATCCGCCAGCGCCGGAAGATAGGCGGTGTCTCCCGACATCACCACCTCGCGGCCGCCTGCCGCGAAACGCAGCGCGAAACAGTCGACAAGCGGCGGATGCTCCACCCGCATCGCGGTGACGGACAGGCCCGGCTCGTCATGTATCGTGCCGGCATCGATGGTGCGAATCTCGACCAGAGAGCGAAGATCCTTGCGGCCCTCATCCTCGATGCGCAGCACGATATCCGCCTCCATCGACGTCAGGAAAGCATCCCAGTAGCTGGCCAGCCCCTCGGGCCCGTAGATCACCACCGGGGTCTTCAGCCCCGTCGTCCAGGCGGTATGGATCAGCGGACCCAGCTCGAGATAGTGATCCGAATGAAGATGCGTGATGAAGATCAGCGACAGCGATTCGAGCCGCATGCCCTGATCGACAAGGCCGCGCGTCACCCCGAGCCCGCAATCGACGACAATCAGCCGCCCGTCGAGGCACAGCAGGCTGGAGGTCGGCATGGTCGATCCGGGGCGGACGGACGGGCCGCCCTTGGTGCCGAGAAGCGCCAGATAATTTTCACTCATGACTTTAGTTCCTTGTTTTAAGCGGGGACGGCGACAGTGCCGTCCTCGATCCATCCGTCGAGAATGGACAGGGCAAGATCGGCAAAACCCTGATCGTTGATATGCGCAGCAGTCTCGCTGAGGATAATCGGCGGCTTCATGACCTTGCGGACCTCATCACAGAAGGCGGCAAGGCCTTCGGGGTCGTGCGCTGGCTCGCCCGGCTTGTCCCATTCCTCGATACCGCCTGCCGGCAGGATGAAATGGGTCGGCCCCCTTGCACCGGCGAGCCGTTCAGCGACAAACCGCGCCGTCTCGCGGCGTTCCGCTGCATTGAAGGCGGAACATTTGATCAGCCTGTTATGCGCATGGAACGGGCGGTCGAGGAACCGCTCCGGAATGTCCTGCCATCCGGCGAAATCAATCAGGTCGATACAGCCCGGCGCCACGATCTGGGGAATGCCGGCCCCGCCGGCGCTGCGCAGGCGCTGCTCGCCGCTATTGACCACCGAACCGGCATAGAGGTTGCCGATTTCGGACAGCGCGAAATCCATCACCGCGGCAAAACCGCCGCCACGGGCGATGTTCTCGAAGGCCATGCCGCCCATGCCGGTGGCGTGGAAGATGGCCACCTCGAATCCGCGATCCTCGAGCGCCGGCTTCAGACGTTTCATATACGACAAGCAGGAACTGCCGAGGCTGGTCATGCCGATGACCGGCCGGTCTCCTGCCGGCGGCACCGCCGTGCGCGCCGCGCCGACAACACTTCCGGCTGCTTGGCTGAGCGCCGAGCGGCACAGGCTGTTCAGCCCGTAGAGCCCCCCTGCCCAGAGGACCATCTGGATATCGGCCGCCAGCCGGTCGGCCGGGATCAGCGGCGAGAAGGCGACCGTGGAGACAATCACCTTGGGCACGCCTGTCGGCAGCACACGGGCGCAGTCCAGCGCCAGATCGGTTCCCATGGTTCCGCCGAGCGCGACCATGGCGTCGATACGGCCGTCGGCATGAAGCTGCGATGACAGGGTCGAGGCGCCGCGCGCCATGATCTGCATGGCACTGTTCTCGTCTCCGGCGGCAGCGGCTTCGGCGATGCTGCTGCCGGCGGCCGAAGCCACTTCATGCTTGTCGATCTCGACCGGTATTGCCGCATCCCCGAGAACGCTGACATCCATGCAGATCGCTGCCGCGCCCTGGCTTTCGATCTGCTCGCGAAGATAGGCCAATTCGTCAGATTTGGTGTCGAAGGTTCCGATCACCAGGATGGTGGCATCGCTTGCCATGTCATGAGCCCCCGCTTGGAATCGTCCCGGCTTGCATTGCCGGGTGCTGTGTGTTTGCATCACGACACCTGCGCTGGCGGCCTGCCAGGACGATGCGATCAATGATGCGTCCACCGGGCTGAGTTTCGACAGGGCACACAACACTGTCAAGCCAAGCCGGGCGCCCATTCGAAAGGACCGGAGTCAGTCGTGACCGAAGCGAATTTTTCCCTTCCCGAAGGAACACATACCGTCATTCTGGGCGTTGGTGACCTGAACGGGTTGATGCGTGGCAAGCGCATCCCCGCAGACCAGTGGCCGCGGATCTGCGGCTCCGGCAACGCGCTGGCGATGTCGCTGTTCACCATGGACATGACCTGCGATGTCTGGGAAACGCCGGTCGTTGGCTTTGCCAACGGTTTCCCCGATTGCCATATCTTTCCGATGCATCCACCGGTGGCTGTGCCGTGGGAGCCGGGCGTGGCGATGTGCTTTGCCCGCGCCGAGGGGATGGATCACGGCCCGCTGACGGTCGATCCGCGCCAGGCGCTGCTGCGCCAGGTCGAGCGCGCCGCCGCCATAGGCATCGATCTGCTGGTAGGAACAGAGCTCGAATTCTATCTTCTGGACCCGGATACGGGCCGTCCGCGCGACGAGGGCAATGACTGCTACGGGCTCGCGCGTGCCGCCGAGCTGGAACCCGTGCTCGGCCCGATGCGCCGCGAACTTGCCGAGATGGGAATCCCCATCGAGCAGTCCAATCCCGAATATGCGGCCGGCCAGGTAGAGGTGAATATCCGCTATGACAGCGCCATGATTGCCGCCGACCGTGTGGTCATGTTCCGCTCGCTCGTCAAGCAGCTTGCCGCGCGGCACGGCCTGAACGCCACCTTCATGGCGAAACCTTTCATCGACGAGAGCGGCAACGGCTTCCACCTGCATTATTCACTATGGTCGGAAGGGAAAAACATCTTCGCCGATGCCGGCAAGCTGAATGACCGGGGCCGGCATTTCCTTGGCGGCATGCAGCAACGCATGGCCGAGGCCTCGATCTGCGGCGCGGCCACGGTGAATGCCTACAGGCGTCGCCAGCCCCTGTCCTTCTGTCCGGTCAATGCCAGCTGGGGGCTCGACAACCGCACCGTCGCGCTGCGCGTCATCGAGGGCAGCGACAGCGCCGTTCGCATCGAGAAGCGCGATGCCGGCGCCGACTGCAACCCCTATCTTCTGATGGCGGCGGATATCGCCGCCGGACTTGACGGCATCGAGGGCAAGACCGAGCCGACCACCATCACCACCGGCAACGCCTATGAGGACGACAGCGCCCCTCCGATCCCGCTTGATCTCGCCGACGCGATCAGCCTGGCGCGCAACTCGGGATGGCTGCGCGACGTGCTTGGCGCCGACCAGCATGAAATATGGCTGCAACAGGCAGAGCGCGAGCTGGCGTTTTTCAACCAGCAGGTCACGCCTTTCGAGACGGCGCGTTACCTAGGCACCTTCTAGCCGGACCGCCTGCCGGCCAGGTCGCTTGTGTTCTGGTCATCGCAGAAAGACATTGACCCTGACCGGCGAATGGCCAAATTTGGACCAATCAGGAGCCATTCGCGGTTCGGGGGAGAGCAGTATGCCTGGAAGCCAGAGTTTTGACGATAATTTCCTGCGCGAGATGAACGCGCGCCAAGTCTGGCATCCGATGGCGCATCCCGCCGACAGCCAAGCAAACCTGCCGGTGATCCTAACTTCCGCACAGGGCGTACGGGTCACCGACATTAACGGGCATGAGACAGTGGATGCGGTTGGTGGGCTGTGGAACGTAAATCTTGGATATTCCTGCGAACCTGTGAAACAGGCCATCGCCGAGCAGCTTGCTGAGCTGCCCTATGCCAACATCTTCCGCGGCGTGTCGAACGACAAGGTGATCCAACTGGCGCATGAGACGGTTGACTTCTTTGCCGCCGACGGCATGGCGCGTGCCTTCTTCACCTCGGGTGGGTCGGATTCAGTCGAAACCGCGCTGCGTCTTGCCCGCCAGTACCACAAGGTCAATGGCGAGCCGTCGCGCACCAAGTTCCTCAGCCTGAAAAAGGGCTATCACGGCACGCATTTCGGCGGGGCGAGCGTCAACGGCAACGCCAATTTCCGCACCCAGTACGAACCTCTTCTGGCCGGCTGTTTCCACATTCCGGCGCCGTATACCTATCGCAACCCGTTCAGCGAAACCGACCCCGAGGCGCTGGCCGCCAAATGTGTCGCCGCGCTTGTGGATGAAATCAACTTTCAGGGCGCCGGCACCATCGCCGCCTTCATCATGGAGCCGATTCTCGGCGCCGGCGGGGTGATCCCGCCGCATGCCAGCTTCATGCCGGCGGTCCGCGAGGTCTGCGACAGGCACGGCATCCTGCTGATCGCCGACGAGGTGATCACCGGTTTCGGGCGCACCGGCGCTTGGAGCGGGTCACGCCTGTGGGGCGTGCAGCCCGACATGATGTGCATCGCCAAGGCGATAACAAGCGGCTATTTCCCGCTCGGCGCGGCACTGATCAACGAACGCATCGCCACAGCCTTCGAGTCCGACAGCAGCGGCAAGGCCGCCATCGGGCACGGCTATACCTATTCGGGGCATCCGGTCGGCGCCGCCGCCGCGCTTGCCGCCATTGCCGAGACAAGGCGCCTTGATGTCGTCACCAACGCCGCGGCGCGCGGCACGCAGCTCTATGACGGAATGGTGTCGCTGGCCGGGCAATACCCGGTGGTCGGCGATGTGCGCGGCGGGCACGGGCTGATGACGGCGATGGAGCTTGTTGCGGACCGGGAGACGAAAGCCCCGATCGACGGCAAGCTGGCGATCAAGATGCAGAAGGCCGCCTATCAGGCCGGCGCGCTGATCCGCGTATCGGGCCCGAATGTCATCCTGTCGCCGTCGCTCGTCATCGAGGAAGCGGATATCGACATTGCCCTCAACGCCGTCGAGGAAGGCCTCAAGGCGATCTCCTGATTTTCCTCGCAGCGGACACCGATTGATGTGGCAAAATCGCGTATCAACCGCTATATGATGCGTAAATGGCGGCCCGAAGGCGATTGTCGGTCGACGATGATTGTGGGGGCGGAAGGGACCGGCCATCCAACGCCGCACGGCGTTTCTCGAACACAACACAGCGGAGCCCGACCCATGAAGATCACCCGCAAAGTCAAAACCATCCTCGACAATTACGGATCCGACAGCCCGGGCGTGAAGGCCAATCTCGCGCGCATCCTGATGCAGGGAAAGCTGGGCGGAACGGGCAAGATGGTGATCCTGCCGGTCGACCAGGGGTTCGAGCATGGCCCGGCACGCAGCTTTGCGGTCAATCCCGATGCCTATGACCCGCATTACCATTTCCAGCTTGCCATCGATGCCGGCCTGTCCGCCTATGCCGCGCCGCTCGGCATGATCGAGGCCGGGGCCGACAAGTTCGCCGGCCAGATTCCCACCATCCTGAAGGTGAATTCCTCGAACTCGCTTGCCCGCGGCGGCGATGCGCCGAGCCAGGCCATCACCGGGTCTGTGGCAGAAGCGCTGCGGCTCGGATGCAGCGCCATCGGTTTCACCATCTATCCCGGATCCGATGCCGCCTTCGACATGATGGGCCAGTTCCAGGACATGGCCGCCGAGGCAAAGGCCCTTGGCCTTGCCGTCGTGCTCTGGTCCTATCCGCGCGGCGGGGGATTGTCGAAGCCGGGCGAAACGGCGCTCGACGTCGCCGCCTATGCCGCGCATATGGCCGCCCTGCTCGGCGCGCATATCATCAAGGTGAAGCCGCCGACAGACCATCTCGAGCAGGACGAGGCGAAGAAGGTCTATGAATCGGTGGGACTGCCGCGCGCCGAACTGGCCGACCGTATCCGCCACATCATGCAGAGCTCCTTTGCAGGACGCCGCATCGTCATCTTCTCGGGCGGCGCATCCAAGGACCGCGACGGCCTTCTTGAGGAAATTCGCGGGCTTCGTGACGGCGGTGCGAACGGCTCGATCATCGGGCGCAACACCTTCCAGCGGCCACGCGACGAAGCGCTTGCCCTGCTTTCGGACATCATCAGCATCTACAAGTCGGCAGGCTGACGTCTGGCGACAACGCCCTTGCGGGCTTTGCGATAGCCCGATGCCACCGCGATGACGCGATGGGCTGAGGTTGCCGGAGTTTGCCATTGAGCGCCGGCGCAGGCTCTGCTATCGCTGTGCCGCATGCGAACACAGGAGACCCCGCAATGAGTATTTCCCTCGACCAGGCACGCCAGATCGCAGATGCCAGCCTCGCCAAGGGCCGCGAGATGGGGCTAAAGCCGCTGAGCATCTTCATCCTTGATCCGCGCGGCGCGACCGTTGCGGCGCTGTCCGAGGATGGTGTCAGCCAGCTTCGCGCACGAATCGCCCATGGCAAGGCGAATGCCGCCATCGGGCTTGGCATGGGGACGCGCGCGCTGATGAACCGCGCCGAGCAGCAGGCCTACTTCATTCAGGCGGTGAACGGCGTTTTCGACGGCGACATGGTTCCGGTGCCGGGCGGCGTGCTGATCCAGGACGCCGGCGGCGCGCTTCTGGGAGTGGTCGGCATTTCCGGTGACACATCGGACAATGACGAGGCTGCCGCCATTGCCGGCATCGAGGCCGCGGGCCTGTCCGCCAAGGTGGACTAGGGCGCCGGGCCGAACAGCGACCAGGACTCAGCCGCGGCCGAGCGCCTGGTCCGGGTCAGCTTTCAGATTCTCGACATCCTAAAGCCCGACCGGCAGCCTGATGCTGCCTTCGCTTTCCTCGGCGCTGATGCTGGAGTGGTTGGTCGAGCCGGGGTGAGAGGCGAAGTCTTTGTTTGAGCTGCAGTCTATAACAGCTACAAAGGCGCTATCGCAAGAAAGCATGGGCCGGCGGCAGCGATGAGCAAGATCGCCCCACCCGTTTGTTACCCAAGCATCCAATCGAGGATATTGATCACAATGACAACTTGGTTTTGGCGTTTGCAGCTTTCGCGACTGGCATTCTTGGCCTCGCTGATAGTGGCATCATTAACAACTGGAACGACAGCAATGGCGGCTGAACTGGAAATGGAAACCCTGACCGAGGGCAATGGCGAGATCGCCGAAGTCGGCAAGCGGGTGAGTGTGCATTACGAGGGCCGTCTCGAGGACGGCACGGTGTTCGACGGGTCGCGCCCGCGGGGCCAGGCGTTCAGCTTTACCATCGGAGCCGGTCAGGTAATCCCCGGCTGGGAGCAGGGTGTCGCCGGCATGAAGGTCGGCGAGACCCGCAGGCTGACCATTCCACCCGAGCTCGGCTATGGCGAGGCAGGGGCCGGCGGCGTCATTCCGCCGAACGCGACACTGGTTTTCGAGATCGAGCTACTCGAGGTCACGACGCCGGTCACGCTTGGCCAGGCGACCGCAGAGGATTTGCTGAAAGCCCAGGCTGACGGCGTGGTTGTGATTGATATCAGGCGCGAGGAGGAATGGCAGGACACCGGCATCATCGAAGGTGCCGCGACGATCACAGCCTTTACCGCATCCGGCCGGGTACATCCCGAATTCCTGGGCAAGTTCCAGGAGCTTGTCGCGTCGCCGGACACGCCGGTGATGCTCTATTGCCGGACCGGCAACAGGACCACAAGCCTCGGCAACGCCCTTATCGACCAGCTCGGCTTTTCCGATGTCAGCCATCTGTCAACAGGCATCGAGGGCTGGATGGCGGATGGCCGCGAGACAGTCGCCCATCAGGACTGACCCCTCCTTCCGCTTTCATTTGCGCGGGATTCAGCGTTAAGTTGGAACCCGGTATTTTGATAAGGGGATTAATATGGCAACCGACGACGTGGAATTCGTAGCAATCCTGACACTGCGTTACATGGAGCCGCATCTGATGGGGCTTGCGCATGACTGGGTCGAGCAGAACGCGCCTGCGGAAATTCCCGGGGCGACCCGCATGCGATCCTTCCATATCGCGCCAGACCGCGGCATGAGCATCATCTGGTTCGAGAGCCAGGAGGCGCTAGATGCCCAGCTGCCGATGATCAAGGAATTCCAGAACATGCTGGCGGAGAAATTCCAGGGGCGCGCCGAAACGCAGAAAGGCGTGACCAGCCCTAACCTGCAGTTCGGCGACTAGCCGTGGACTTCAAGGCTGTCTAAGGGCACCTGACCGCGGTCGTCCTTGCCGTAATCGCGAAGCACCTGCAGCACGCGAAGCCGGTAGTCGCGGAACAGGGTTTCGCGGCCTGCCTTCTGGGCGCTGCGGTGGGCGGCAAGCCGCCGCCATTCCTCGACCGCGGCTTCACTTTCAAAAAAGGAAATCGACAGCAGCTTGTCCGGATTGGTTAGCGACTGGAACCGTTCGACGCTGATAAAGCCGTCAATCTGCTCGACAAACCCCCGCATCTCGCCGGCTATTTTCAGATAGTCATCTGCCATGCCCTCGTTCGGGGTCACTTCGAAAATGATCGCGATCAATGATCTGCTCCTCCGCCTTGGCGCCATGATGGCCCGGCTGTCGCTTTTGCCGAGGATAATTCGCCTGACTTGCTGTATCAATGAAGTTGGCGTCGCGTGATTGCCGGTGCGGGACCGGAAGACAGGGAAGGACGACTGGATTCGTGATGGAATTTGACAGCTCCTTCCTGCCGGTCCTGATCATCACGCTGGCCGCCTTCTTCTCGTCGATGGTCACGGCCATCGTTGGCGCCGGCGGCGGCACGGCGCTGCTTCTCCTCATGCTCTATATGGTTCCGGCCGGCAATGTGGTGGCCGTTCACGGCTGCATCCAGCTGGTGTCGAACTTCGCAAGGGTGGCGATGTTCTGGCGGCATATGCACTGGCCGGTGATCGTTCGTTTCGTCATCCCGATGCCGGCGGGCGTCTATCTGGGGCTGCAGATCTACGAGATGATGGACCATGACGGCCTGCAACTGGTCATTGCCAGTTTCGTCCTGCTGTCGCTGGTGATCCGGCCACCATCCTCGCCCGAGGCCAGAGGCCTGCCGAAGGGGATTTATTATGTGACCGGCTTCTTCATCGGCGCGGCAAATATCATCGTCGGCGTGCTCTCGCCCATTCTGGGTGCCATCCTGCGCCTCGAGCGGCTGCCCAAAGAACAGCTTGTGGGCACACTCGGCTTTTTCGGATTTGCCGGCAATGTCTTCAAGATCGCCGGGTTCGCCTTTGTCGGATTTGCCTTCGCCCCCTATGCGGTCATGGTGGCTTGCGCCTCGCTTGCCACGATCGCGGGAACATATGCCGGCAAGCGGCTTCTTGCCGGCATCTCCAGCCGGACATTCACCATCACCTTCCAGATCATGCTGGGGGCCATGGCGACGAGGCTGATCTGGACAGCATTATCCTGAGGAAGACAGCGTGAGCGACTTTGCAGACATACCGGTTCTCGACCTGACCCCGCTGATAGAGGGCGGCGACATATCGGCCCTGACCTCCGACTTCGCCAGGGCCTATGGCGAGACCGGGTTCGCCTATGTGATCAATCACGGCATCGACCGCGGGGCGAGCGAGGCGGTCTTCGCCGCGTCGCGTGATTTCCATGCGCTGCCGGAAGAGGCCAAGCAGGCCATCGCACTGAACCTGGCGCATCGGGGCTATATCGCGATCAACACCTCGACAGATGTGACCACTGACCTCGCCGAGGTGACACGGCCGAACCAGTCCGCCTCTTTCATGATGATGCGCGAGGATGACCGGGCCGATCCGGATGTCTATCTCTCCGGCCCCAACCAGTGGCCAGAGCTTGCCGGGTTCCGTCCCGCCTGCGAGGCCTATGCCGATGCGATGACCGGGCTGGGGCGGCGGCTGATGGCACTGGCGCTGGACGCTGCCGGCATCGCCGACCATGCGATCCTCAAGGCCTTCGACACACCCACCATCTGGCTTCGGCTTCTTCATTATCCTCCGCAGCCTCCACAATCGCCGGATGACCTCTACGGCTCGGCACCGCACCGTGACTTCGGCTGCCTGACCCTGCTGGCACAGGATGATGTCGGCGGGTTGCAGGTGCAGACGCCGTCGGGCGACTGGCTGGATGTACCGCCGGTCAAGGGCGCGCTGATCGTCAATGTCGGCGACATGCTGCACCGCATGTCGAACGGCCGGCTGATCTCGACGCCGCACCGGGTGATCAACGCGACCGGACGTGAACGCTATTCGGTGCCGTTCTTCTTCGACCCGCATGTCGCGACAGAGATCGCGCCGCTGGCCGGCACCGGCGCCCCGAAATTCGAGCCGCTCATCTTCGGCGACTTTCTGAGGAGCGAGCTGGAGGCCGGCTATGACGCGCATCAGGACAGCGACGCCTGACGCACCGAAGTCGCCGGAAACTCCTCGCAGGGGCACCGCATCCGGCGCTTTAAACCGGCCAAATTTCCATGCTAGGCTTCACGCATGAACACACCGACAGCAGACAGGTTCGCCTGGCAGGGCCATTATGACCAGCGCATGGCGGCAGCGTGGGAGCGTGACGGCTATCTCGTTCTCGATGGTTTCGTCAGTCCCGAGGATGTGGCCCGCATGCGGGCGCGCGCCGACAGCCTGATCGAGGATTTCGATATCGAGGCCCACAGGGTCGTGTTCTCGGCCAAGGGCCAGTCCCACGCCGCATCGGATTACTTCATGAAATCGGCGGCCAACATCTCCTTCTTTCTCGAGGAGGAGGCTGTCGACGAGGACGGCCGCCTGCTGAAGGACAAGGGCCGCGCCATCAACAAGATCGGGCATGCGCTGCATGATCTCGATCCGGTCTTCGCCGATATCTCGCACAATGCCGATTTCGAGGCCCTGTCACGCGGGATCGGCATGGCCGATCCGCTGCTGCTGCAGTCGATGGTGATCTGCAAGCAGCCCTATATCGGGGGCGAGGTGAATACCCATCAGGATTCGACCTTCATCTATACCGAACCCGAGACCTGTACCGGGTTCTGGCTGGCGCTCGAGGATGCGACCATCGAAAACGGGTGCATGTGGGCGGCGCCGGGCGGCCACAAGGCCGGCCTTCGCCAGCGCTTTGTGCGTGACGGCGACGGGATGAACATGATCACTCTGGAAGAGGGCGCGCTTCCCGAATGCACCACGCCGTTGCCGGCCAGGGCCGGAACCCTGGTGCTGCTGCATGGCCGGCTACCGCACCTGTCGGCCCCGAACCGGTCTGCAAGCTCGCGCTACGCCTATGCGGTTCACTATGTCGACGGGACAGCCCGCTATGCCGCCGAAAACTGGCTGCAACGGCCGGATGACATGCCGCTGAAGGGGTTTTGACCCGCAGCTTCCCAAAACCGGACAAGTCAATATGACGACAGACACGGCGACAGGCTCCCTTGCCCTGCTGGGGCTTCCGCAAGACGACAATTCCACCTTTCTGCGCGGCCCGCGACTGGGGCCCGACGCAATCCGGCATGCCATCGTGTGTGACTCCGCCAACATGTTCGCTGAGAGCGGATGCGACCTCGGCGCGCCAGGACTGTGGCATGACGCGGGTGATGTGGTGCTGGAACAGCTGTCCGGAGTCGATGCCTACAACGCCATTCATGACCGTGTGGGCAGACTCCTTGAAGAAGGGAACCGGGTGTTCAGCCTCGGTGGCGACCATTCGGTTTCCTATCCCGCTGTGATGGCGCATGCCCGGCATCATTCAGGGCTGAACCTGCTTCATATCGATGCGCATCCGGACCTGTATGACGATATGGGTGGCAACCCGTTCAGCCACGCATCTCCCTTTGCGCGGCTGATGGAGAGCGGCAAGGTCAAAAGGCTTGTGCAGGTCGGCATCCGCACATTGAATGCCCACCAGCGGGCGCAGGCCGAACGTTTCGGCGTCGAGGTTCACGAGGTGCGCCATGGCCTCAAGATCGGCAAGCTGCGGTTCGACGGACCGGTCTATCTGACGCTGGATCTCGATGCGCTTGATCCGGCCTTTGCACCCGGTGTCTCGCACCACGAGCCGGGCGGGCTGTCGACACGCGAGGTGCTGACGATCATTCAGGAATTTTCGGGCCGGCTTGTCGGCGCCGACCTTGTCGAGCTGAACCCGGACCGGGACATCAACGGGGTCAGCGCCATGGTGGCGGCGAAGCTGGCCAAGGAGATCATGGCCCGGCTGATCGCGACGGCGTGAGCGCAATGGCATGATCGCAATGGCGTGATCAGAATGAAGGCCTGCCGGGGGTGGGCGCTCTCTGCAAGCCGCCTGTAGCCTTCTTGGCAAAGGGATTCTATCCTGAACAGGCATCTTCATGATGATCGTTCAATTGGCCTTGGATGTATGAAGGGTAAGCCAAGATGAGTGACCTCGCACCGCTTGATGAAAGCATCACCCTGCAGCAGCTCGACGAAGACCCCTACCCGATCTACCAGCGATTGCGCAACGAGGCGCCCGTCCTTCGCGTGAAGGCGACCGGACGCACAATGCTGACCAAGGCGGAAGACACCAAATATGTGAAGGACAATCCGGAGCTGTTCAGCTCGGATGATCCGAACACCCCGATGAAACGCGCCTTCCAGGCGCATACGCTGATGCGCAAGGATGGCGAGGCACATATGCGCGAGCGCATGGCGATGGCGCCGGCCTTCAGCCCCAAGGTCATCCGCACCGACTGGATGCCGCAATATATGCGTGTGGCCGAGGAATATGTCGCCCGCCTGCCACGCGGCGAGATTGTCGACCTGTTCCCGGCTCTTTCCGGCCCCTACGCCGCGCGCGGCCTCGGCATTCTTCTCGGCATCGAGGAGGCAAGCGATGACGACCTGCAGCGCTGGTCCCAGACACTGATCGACGCTGCCGGGAATTTCGGCTGGCGTGACGAGCCGTTCGAAAAGTCGGACACAGCGAATGCCGAAATGAACACGCTGTTCGACAGCCTGCACGAACGCCACCTCGCCGAGCCGAACAATTCGGCCCTGTCGGTCATGCTCAATGCCGACGATCCGATCGAGACAACGCAGATCTATTCGAATATCAAGATTGCCATCGGCGGCGGGATCAACGAGCCGCGGGATGCCCTGAACACGATCCTGTTCGGGCTGCTGACCAATCCCGACCAGCTCCGCCAGGTGAAACAGCAGGATGACTGGGAGCGCGCTTTCGAGGAAGGCATCCGCTGGGTCGCGCCGATCCAGGTCTCGTCACGACTGGTGATGGAGGATACGGAAATCCGTGGTTTCCATATTCCGAAGGGCGATACGGTGATGACCATTCAGGCCAGCGCCAACCGGGACGAGGACCGCTATGAGGATGGTGAATCCTTTCAGGTCTACCGGGAGCGGCAGTCGCATCAGGCCTTTGGCAACGGTCCGCATTTCTGTCAGGGAACGCATGTGGCGCGCCGTGCGGTGGCGCATGTGATGCTGCCGATGCTGTTCGACAGGTTTCCGGACATGACCATCCCCGATCTGGACGACGTTATCTGGCGCGGTTTCGGGTTCCGTGGCCCGACGCAGATTCCGGTCAAACTGCAATAGGCTGTCAGGCCGGTTGAGGGGACGGCGATTTCGACGTCCCTGCCGCCAACCCGGGCTGAGTTCTCTTTACCCCTCTCCTTCCCTCTGGTGAGTCGCATGTCCAACAACACCATCAACCTGATCGGCTGGATCCTGTTCATCATTTCGGCAATCGGCTTCGTCATCTCCAGCATCGGCAGCTTCTGGGCGATGTTCGGCAGTGTCTTTTTCCTGGTTGCCTGCCTTGTGTTCCTGATCCCCTTCTTCCGCAAAAATCGCGATTGAGGCATTTCAAACCCGTCAGCGATGCCGGCGGCTGATTGCCGTCTCCGGCACGGCCCTTTTCTTCAAGGCAGGTCCAAAGGCTTAAATTCCGGGTCGGCAGGCCCCACTTATCCCGTATGGCAGCAGAAATATCCTGATTATCGAGGAACGGTTCCATACCCGTGTCGAACACACCCAACCATGCATCGGAGCAAAGCGAGACCAGGGCCGCATGGCGCACAGTGAAACGTGTTTCGCCCTTTATCTGGCCTGCCGGCAATTTTGACCTTCGGGCCCGCGTGGTCCTTGCGTTGCTGGCGCTGGTCGCAACGAAGTTCGTTGCGATCCTCTCGCCGATCCTTCAGGCATGGGCCGTCGATGATCTGGCGGGAAGCGGCGTGCCGGAATTCGCGCTTGGCGCCATCGGCCTGACGGTTGCCTATGGCATGGCCCGCATCGCCACAAACGGCTTCCAGCAGATTCGCGACGCCCTGTTCGCCAAGGTCGCCCAGCGCGCCCTGCGTCGGCTGGCGCTGGAAACCTTCGAACATATCCACCGGCTGTCGATGCGCTACCACATCACCCGCAAGACCGGCGGTCTCAGCCGGATCATCGAGCGCGGGGTGAAAGGCGTCGAATTCCTGCTTCGCTATCTGGTGTTTTCGACCGGCCCGCTGGTTCTGGAGCTGGTCCTGATCGGCGCTGCCATTTTCTGGAAACTTCAGGACTGGCGCTATGTCGGCATTATCCTTGCCACGATCGCGGTCTATGTCTGGTTTACCTTCGCGATCACGGAATGGCGCGTAAAGCTGCGCCGCAAGATGAACGAACAGGATACCGACGCCAACCAGAAGGCGATCGACAGCCTGCTGAATTTCGAAACCGTGAAATATTTTGGCGCCGCGGGCCGCGAGGCCGCGCGCTATGACGAAGCCATGGCCGGGTACGAGGCGGCGGCGCTCAAGACAAGCTATTCGCTGGCCTTCCTGAACTTTGGCCAGGCCGTCCTGATCACGGCCGGCCTTGTCGCGGTGATGCTGCTTGCCGCCATTGGTGTTCAGGCGGACGAGCTGACCGTCGGCGATTTCGTTCTCGTGAACGCCTATATGATCCAGATCACCATGCCCTTGAACTTCCTCGGCACGGTCTATCGCGAGATCAGGCAGGCGCTGGTGGACATGCGGCAGATGTTCGACCTGCTGGACGAGCCGCCCGAGGTTCAGGACAGACGGAACGCATCGCAGCTGCGGATCGCGAAGGGCCGAGTGCAGTTTGAAGCGGTCAGCTTTTCATATGATTCCGAGCGGCCAATCCTTGAGGATGTCAGCATTGACATACCCGCCGGCCAGACCATTGCCATCGTAGGTCCTTCCGGATCGGGCAAATCGACGATCGGCCGGCTTCTGTTCCGTTTTTATGACGTCACCGGCGGCGCCGTCGTCATTGACGGGCAGGATGTGCGGGATGTCACGCAGGACAGCCTGCATCAGGCCATTGGGGTGGTTCCGCAGGACACGGTGCTGTTCAATGACACCATCTATTACAACATCGCCTATGGGCGCGCGCATGCCACACGCGACGAGGTCATCAAGGCCGCCAGGGATGCGCAGATCCATGATTTCATCATGTCGTTGCCCGACACATATGACACGCGCGTCGGCGAGCGCGGGCTGAAACTGTCCGGCGGCGAGAAGCAGCGGGTCGGCATCGCGAGGACGCTGTTGAAGGACCCGCCGATCCTGCTTCTGGATGAGGCCACCAGCGCACTCGACAGCGAGACTGAGCATGAAATTCAGGAAGCCCTTGAACGCGCCGGGCAGGGCAGGACCGTGATTACGATCGCCCATCGCCTGTCCACCGTGCAGAACGCCGACAGGATCCTGGTGCTGGAGAAAGGCACCGTGGTCGAAGCCGGCACGCACAGCGAACTGCTTTCGAAAAACGGGCGCTATCTCGACCTCTGGACGCTGCAAAGCTCGGAGCAGGCCGCCTGACCGACCCTGCATGGTCGAACCGTAACTCCGGCGCGGAACGGGCGATCTGAATTTTGATAATGGTGAGCGGGGGCTGGGTTCGACGCCCTACCTAGGGACCATTCAAGACCTGACTTTCAATTTATTCAGTATCTTAGCTGATCCGTATCTGTCAGCCAGCGCCCTATTTTGGATAAAAGTCTGGATAACAGCCACGGGCCGTGAGCCGCGGATCGTGGACAGCATCTCGCGATTCAAGCTTCGCGGCTACCGCCTCATGGACGCCGAATCGGGGGTTACTGGGGTTGGTTTTTACTTTCCTTTTCTATTCTCACCAGATGAACTTACCGACGCAACTTTGTCGTTCTCCCAGTTGAAGCCAGTCTTTTATCCCTCACTTTCTTTAAGCAAAACTCACTTTCAAATTTTCACGCTCTGGCTTAACAACGAGCCGTAAAGCAATCTTGGTATAGTCTAGCTTCAGTAGCGTATTGGGGACTCGATCATGAAATTCATAGAAAGGACTCTGCCACAGAATGAAGAGATTGAATTGCCTATAACCTTTCATTGGACACATTCGTTTTTTGCTTGGCTGAGTCTTTTTTTTCTGGGGTGGGTTCTGATCGGCATTTTTGTTTTCATTGCCAGATATATTGAGAAATGGACGACTGAAAGAGCGCTAACAAATAAACGTTTGATTATTAAGCGTGGATTGATCAGTCGTAAGACTGAAGAAATTAGTTGTAATCGCATTGAAGAAGTAAACCTGAGCCAAACCATCATCCAACGTATTCTAGGATCGGGCGATATTTTGATTAGGGGTGTCGGCGCTGGTGAAATTTTTCTGCGAAATATTGATGATCCAATAGGTGTGCAAAAGAAAATTAACCAGCTAAGGCAGTGGGGTTAAATTTCTGATCAAAGACGTACTTAATTTTGATGTTTCAGAAGGTTTACTGTCTACAAAACTAGTTGATTTGGAGTTTGTTGAACCACCGTCGTGATAACTATTCTTTCGATTTCAAATGTCCAATAAAAATGAGCCTTTCCTCTAGTCATCCTCTAAGCTTAGGAGCAATTTATTTACCTCCTGTCGATATTCATCTTTTCGCAGATTTCGGTAAGAATAATGGGTGAGCCTTTTAAGACAATATTTCTCCTGAGCCATTTCAAGGAGACGACATACGCCTCCACCCAAACCGATTAAAACGGTCGACGAATTTGCTCCAACGTTTGCCAACTCTTTGTGGAAAGCAGCTATTTGAAGCTGCAATTGGCTTATATTTTTTTCAAAATAATTAACCACAGAGGACGAATTTTTTTCTTCATAGTTTTTTATTAGATCAGTCATGTAAGCGCCTTCTAAAGGCGTATCTTTAACTGCATCCCGCAACATGAAATCTCTTTTTCCACCGTGAAAATTTCCAAAAGGGGTTTTGATCTGTCCGGAAATGTTAAGCGCAACTAATACATAATTAGTGTGCAGCTGCTGGAACAAACCATCATTTATATTAGGATCAAGAATTGAAACGTCTGAAGTGTCACCATCATTGGTATCGGACCAAAGCGCCCAGCTTGCGACATCACCATAAGCCTGCTTTATGTCATTGAACTTCTTCTGGTTCATGGCTTGTAATGAAACCCCGTCATGCACGCTAAATACTCACCGTCGTGAATAGAAAACAGCCGTTTCATTTTGAAATATCTACATGACTTCACTCGTAAAGCGGCTTTATTTGGGCATTAAGATGTTCAGATAGTGAACCTAGTCTGTAATGAACTCTGACATTTTTTAAGAAAGGAAACAAAAATTCAGAGAAGTAAAAAAACTATCGCGCCACCAACTATCATACCAACGATAAAAGCGTATGTCGTAGAGCGCATTGCCCTCTCTCCTTCGTAAATCGGCCGATTATTACAGGCTATGTAAACAGATTCCCCGTTAATAGTACAAATTTGAATTATTAACTATAAGTCGTAGGTGTAGTCCGCGGACAGCAAGCTTTTGCAATCGGCGGTCAGTTTAGGAAACCCTGAGGCTCTGTCCGCGTCTTCGAAGTTTTCATAGTTTTCAGGGGCTAATGTCATAGTCCCTTCGGTATAGTTTATTTTCAGGCGTTTGTCCCCAGCCAGACGCCGTCATCTCGGCGGACCCTAAAATGAACTTTATCAATACTCTTATATTTTGTTCTTAGACATCAACATTTGGTATTTCAATGAGATATCAATCAGACAAGTGAGCAAACGTATGGCTGTTAGCTGTTTGCTCGGAATGTTCAACTTGGCAAGATGCTTAATGCACCATGTTTCGGCAATTTGTTTTCATGCTTAAAATGCAAAATAAGTTCAATTCGTGTTCCATTAGTTGGAGG